>Ga0187859_10000769_pt1 | contig 21035 bp, 14 predicted proteins | sample June2016WEW_10_1_2_FD_133019 | JGI IMG/M metagenome (GOLD analysis project Ga0187859, IMG submission 133019) | Peatland microbial communities from SPRUCE experiment site at the Marcell Experimental Forest, Minnesota, USA - June2016WEW_10_10 | ecosystem: Environmental > Terrestrial > Soil >...
GACGCCGAGACGAGTCTCGGCGCAGCACGCAAGAGTGCGTGTGCCACGGCGTCTTCATGGACTTTGGTGGGCCAGCAGGCCCATGGAAACTCCCTTACGGTCGCGGTTCGGTAAAGAAAGCGATCCTAACGCTCCGCGGTAGGTAGCTGGTTTGCTGCGTGGTTCATCGCCAGTTGGCTCACCTGCTGGAATAATTGCTCGAGCGTGGACTCGGGAACATTCAAGGCGACGTTGAGGGTGCTGCCGTTGACAGAAGTTTCGAGACCGGCGAGCAGGGATACAAAACCTGCTGCTGCTGGTGGGACGCTGCCGGTATTCATCTGCAGAAGGCCAACGATGAAGTTCACGACGTTCAACAGCGAAGTGGCGTCCTGCGGCGAATCCAGCAGCACTTCGGCCGAGAATTGCGCACCGGACCCTTCGGCCGCGGTAGGGAACTTCACGCCGCCGCTGATCTGGTGAATCGCGAGCAGAAGCTTGCTCTTCAGCACTCCGCTCAGGGGGCTGCCGCTCCCGGTAGCGCTCGACGGCAACAGGCCGGAGAATTCGCTCACCGGAACCACGGATGCGAACCAGACATCCTTTTGCGTGCGTAATTGCTGCGCCGTTATGGCGAGGCTTGAACCGGGCCCCGATGTTGCGGCACCGAACTGGATGGCTGCATGCACGCTGGTGCAATCGCCGATCAAATCGGTGAATCCATCCGTGAACAATCCAATGCAGACATTGGCTGCTGGGGAGTTCATACCGGGCTGGGCCACTTCGATGATGTCGACTCCAGGGAGACGCGTGATGGTCCCACCGTTCTTTAGCACATTCACTTCTATGGCCGGGATGCTCTGGATAAAGTTTCCGTGCGCAGCGATCACCCAATGTCCATTGGCGTTGGGCGCGCCGTTCCAGGCCGCCAACACTTCGGTGACGTCGGAGAGCGGGTTTATGCCGGTCTCGGTCTCGAATCCCTGCAGATACTTCTCCCCCATCGGAATCTGAGACAACGCGTACTGGCCGAATGGCGAGTTCTTGGCGGAGGTGACGTTAGCGCCGGCTATCAGCTGCGCATCTTGCATCACGAAACTGAACAGATCGATGTTGCTGCTTTGCGCCAGTGCGAGGGCGGGAACGGCCAGCGCCGCGAGAAGCGTGTTTCGAATCGTCGCCATGAGATACTCCTTGTTCTAGTATGGCTCTCCTCTACTAAAGACGGCGGAATGGTCCAGTTATTACATCCGGGCCTTGCTGGGACGGCGGGCCAGCCGCCGGGCGCACTAGAATGGAATCCATGTTAAGAGCTTTCAACCGTGTCGCGACAGTTTTGATTTGTGTTCTCGGGATTCGATCGCACTTGGGAGCGCAGCAGGTTCCGGCCACTGCACACACGCCCAGCATTGAGGAACGCACCAGCTCCATGCAGAAGCTGGATGGATACTTTCCGATTTATTGGGATGAGCGGGCGGGCACTTTGTTTTTGGAAATTCCGCGTTTCGACGCGGAGTTTCTGTACACCACTGGTCTGGCGGCTGGTTTGGGATCGAACGACATTGGACTGGATCGCGGACAGGGCGGTGGAGGAAAAGTGGTGAGCTTTGAACGCGTCGGTCCAAAAGTTTTGTTGGTGCAGGGGAATGAATGGTTCCGATCGTCGAGCGCCAATGCGGCCGAGCGGCGTTCGGTGGAGGATTCATTCGCGAAATCGATCCTGTGGGGATTTACTGTCGCGGCGGAGAGTAACGGCCACGTGCTGGTGGATGCCACGGACTTCGTACTGCGCGACGGGCACGGCGCGGCGAACGCGCTACGCCCGGGGGTTTATCGCGTGGATAAGACGCGCAGCGCCGTCTATATGCCGCGGACCAAAGCATTCCCGAAAAATAGTGAGATTGAAGTGACGCTCACGTTTGCGGCGGAACCTGCTGGCGCGCGCCCGGGATTTAGCGGTCCTGCGCAGGGCCCTCCGCCGATTGGCGCAAGTGGCGCACGCGGAGGCGGCTTCGGTGGCGGATTGTTTTCCGGCTCCGTCGCCAGCGTCACACCGACACCGGATTCTGTTACGTTGCGCGAGCATTATTCGCTGGTGGAGCTGCCGGATGATAATTTCAAGCCGCGCTTTGACGATCCGCGCGCGGGCTACTTCGGGCCGAATTTCGTCGATTACAGCGTGCCCATTGGCGAGCCGATGGTCCAGCGGTACATTATGCGGCACCGTTTGGAGAAAAAGGATCCCACGGCCGAGATCAGTGAGGCGGTGAAGCCGATTCAGTATTGGGTGGATTCGGGCGCGCCCGAGGATGTTAAGAAGGCGCTGGTGGAAGGCGCGAGCTGGTGGAATCAGGCGTTTGAAGCAGCTGGTTTTCGGAACGCATTCAAGGTGGACGTGCTACCGGAGGGGGCGGATCCGATGGACATCCGCTACAACATGATCAATTGGGTGCATCGTTCGACGCGCGGCTGGTCGACGGGCGGCGCTGTTTCCGATCCGCGCACGGGTGAGATTATCAAGGCCGTTGTGATACTCGGGTCACTGCGCGACCGGCAGGATTATTTGATCTTCGAAGGGCTGCTCTCGCCCTACACAATTGGGAATGAGAAGCCCGACATTCTGTATCAAACGGCGCTGGCACGCATCCGGCAATTGGCGGCGCATGAAGTGGGACACACGCTGGGCTTGGGGCACAATTATTACGACAGCAACAAGGGTTGGATTTCGGTGATGGATTATCCGCATCCGCTCGAAAAATTGCAGGAGGACGGCAGCATCGATTTGTCGGAAGCCTATCAGGCTCGCATCGGCGATTGGGATAAAGTTGCGATTAATTATGGGTATCGGCAATTCCCGGCGGGAACGGATGAGCCGGCGGCGCTCGCGAAAATTCTGAACGATGCGTGGGCGCTGGATCTGCGCTACATGACCAATCAGGATACGGACGCGCATCCCAGAGTGGATCAATGGTCGAATGGCGTGAATCAGGCTGACGAGCTGAACCGCATCATGAAGATTCGCCGCTCGGCGCTGAACAGGCTGGGGGAACACACCATCCGGAATGGCGCGCCCATGGCGACGATTGAAGAGCCGCTGGTGCCAATTTTCATGTATCACCGCTATACAGTGGAATCGGCGGCGTCGATGGTGGCGGGCCTGGATTACATTTATGGGATGCGCGGCGACGGGCGCACGCCGGTGAAGTGGGAATCGGCAGTGAATCAGCGCAAGGCACTGGAGGCGCTGGCCAACACGCTCAAGCCGTCTGAGCTGGCCGTTCCCAAGCAGGTGTTGGATGCTATCCCGCCGCGGCCGCCGGGGTTCGGGCGCCATCGCGAATTGTTTCCGCGGACCACGGGTGATGGATTCGATCCGCTGAGTCCGGCGACGATCGCATCCGATGTGACGATCGGATTCGTGCTGGAACTGGACCGTTCGGCGCGCATGGTGGCGCAGCACGCCGTGGATCCGTCGCTGCCGGGGTTGGAAGAAGTGATCGACCGGCTTACGAAGGCTGTCTTTGACGCGGTGGCTGCATCGCCGTATGAGGCGGAGATTCGGCGCGCCGAGGAACGCGTGTTAGTGGATCGCGTGATGTGGCTCGCCACGGGGGCGTCCAATAGCCAGGTACGCGCGATCGCGGCGTGGAAGCTCGGGAAATTGGTGGCGCGGCTGCGCGCCGAGCCTTCTAAGAATGAGGCGGAATCCGCGCAGAACGCGCTGCTCGCGGCCGATATCAAACGGTTTCTGGAAAGGCCGGCTGAGCCGATCAAGCTGCAAGCGGCGCCGGATGCGCCTCCGGGTGCGCCGATTGGCGGCGAGGGGGGAATGGATTGGCTGGCGAGGCCGCCGATGGGGTGGTAGTGGCAGGCCGGGGGCCTGCCCCACGTTGGAGTAGAATTAACCAGGTCTCCAGTGGTTGATGGCAGTAAATCCAAACCTGCGGTGTTTGTTTCTGCTTTGGCTGTTTTGTGCCAAGTCGGGCGGCCAGACACCTGAGGTAACTTCGCACGATTCGCAGCCTACTTTCACTACGCGATCGAATCTTGTCTTAGTTCGCGTAGTGGTGCGCGATAAACAGGGACAGGCCAACGGAACTCTTCAGAAGGAAGATTTTCAGTTACTGGACAAGGGCAAGCCACAGGTTATCTCGAAATTCTCGTTGGAGAAAACAGCCGGCCGTAAAGTGGACGCTCCGGCGCCGGGCGGGCCCGTGCAAGTTTCGCCGGGTGAACCTGCGCCGCCGATCCCGCCGGATCGGTATGTCGCCTACGTGTTCGATGATCTGCATTTGAGTTTTGGAGATCTGGCCCAGGCCCGGATAGCCGCCGAACGCCATCTGGCGGAGTCGCTCGCGGCCACCACCCGCGCGGCCATTTACACTACTTCCGGTCACCCGATGTTGGAATTTACGGACGATATTGCGAAGTTGAAGGATACGCTGTTGCGGATTCAACCGGGGGGGAGTGGCGCCCGGGCCGGCAGCGGGTGTCCGAACGTTAGCTACTATCAGGCTGACTTGATCCGGAACAAAAATGATCCGTCGGCTCTGCAGGCAGCCGTCCAGGATGCATATATATGCGCGCAGCTGGACCCGTCGACCATGCAGAGTGTGGCGCAGAGCATGGCGCAGTCGGAGGCTTCGCGAGTAGTGGCCTACTCGGACCAGGATACTCGCCTGACCTTGAGGTTGCTGAATGACGTGATCCGGCGCATAGCCGCCATGCCCGGACAACGTAGCGTGGTATTGGTATCGCCGGGGTTCTTAGTGCTGGATCAGCGGTACGACGAGCTTGAGATCATGGACCGTGCCATTCGGGCCAACGTAACGATCAATACGCTGAATGCTCGTGGACTGTACGCTCTGGTGCCTGGCGGCGACGCCAGCCAGTCCGGGGGCAGCGTCGCAAGCCTGGGCCTTAGGTCACAGTATCAGAGGGACAGCGCGATGATGGAAGACGACGTTCTGGGCGAGCTTGCGGATGGCACCGGTGGTACGTGGATCCACAACAGCAACGATTTGGCGGGGGGATTTAAACGGATCGCGGTCCCTCCCGAATATTATTACGTGCTGGGATTCTCACCGCAGAATCTGAAATTTGATGGCAGCTATCACAACCTGAAAGTCACGCTCAAGAATCCGGCCGGGCTCACGCTTCAGGCACGGCGCGGATATTATGCGCCCAAGCATGAAGTGGATGCGGCCCAGGAAGCTAAGCGCGAGATCGAAGAGACACTGTTTTCCCGGGATGAATGGCACGACATTCCGGTGGAGCTGCATACGCAATTCTTCAAATCCAGCGATGTAGCCGCCAAGCTGTCCGTTCTGGCGCGGATCGATATCCGGCAACTTCGTTTTCGAAAAGCCGATGGACGGAACGTGGACACGCTGACGGTGGTGGCGGGGGTGTTTGACCGGAACGGGAACTATATCAGCGCGGTTGAGAAGACGGTCGACATGCATTTGAAGGATGAAAGCCTGGCGGGCGGTAAATTAAGCTCGGGGATTACGGTGCGGTCCGCGTTTGATGTGACTCCCGGGGGATATTTTGTGCGAATCGTGGTTCGGGACGCGGAAGGGCAGAAAATGGCGGCGCTCAATGGCGCGGTGGAGATTCCGTAAGCGAATTAGGAGTAGAATTAGCTCTCGTACGATGGTTGATGCACGATATTTGCGGGCATGCAGCGTGGCAGCGGGCTTGGTTTCGACGAGCCTACTGATCGGGGCCGCGGCATCGCAGACAGAAGCTCCCCAGGAGATGGCCACGCACGATGCCACTCCGACGTTCACTTCGCGGTCGAACCTGGTATTGGTGCGGGTGGTGGTCCACGACCGGGACGGTCACATCAACGGGAATCTTCAAAAAGAGGATTTTCTTTTGCTTGACAAGGGAAAACCGCAGTTTATATCGAGATTCTCGCTGGAGAAAACCACGGAGCGTAAGGCGGAAGCTGAGGCGTCGGAAGCGGCGACATTGGGCGGCGCATCCGGCAAATCCACGCCTGAGGCGGCGCTGCCCGGGCGCTATGTCGGCTATGTTTTCGACGACCTGCATTTAAATATTGGGGATCTGGCGCAGGCACGGAATGCAGCCATAAAACATTTGTCGGACCTGCCGGTGACCAGCCGCGCGGCAGTCTTCACCACTTCGGGCCAGATCACGGAAGATTTCACGGATGATGTTGCGAAGCTGCGGTCCGCGATGCTCCGGATACAGCCAAGGTCGAATCTAACGCCTGGCACGGACTGTCCGGATCTCACTTATTACCAGGCGGACCTGATCCAGAACAAGCACGATCCGCAAGCGTTGGGAGCGGCTGCCCAGGACGCCATTGTGTGCGCCAATCTTAATACAGGCGGCGCGCCCGGTTCTGCTCCCGACCCTTCGATGATCCAGACTGCGCAGACCATGGCGCAGAGCGCGGCCTCGCGAGTGGTGTCCATCGGCGACCAGGAGACGCGCATAACGCTCAAAGTGCTGACTAGTTTGGTCCGCCGGATTGCGGCCATGCCGGGACAACGGGCCTTGGTGCTGATTTCCCCGGGGTTCCTGCTGCTGGATCAACAGACGGATGAGTATGATGTTATGGATCGGGCCATCCGAGCCAATGTGACCATCAGCACTTTGAACGCGCGTGGACTTTACGCCATCATTCCCGGCGGCGACGCTAGCCAATCCGGCGGCAATCTCGGCAGCTTGACCACGAGGACGCAGTATCAGAGGGACAGCGCGTTGGTGACGGACGGGGTTTTGGGCGAAATCGCGGATGGCACGGGCGGCACCTGGTTCCACGATAATAACGATCTGGAAGAAGGCTTCAAACGCACCGCCGCAGCGCCGGAGTACTATTACATCTTGGGTTTCTCACCGGAAAACCTGAAATTCGACGGCAGCTATCATAACTTGAAGGTGTCGCTCAAGAAACCTGCGGGGTTTACGGTGCAGGCGCGGCGCGGATATTACGCGCCTAAACACGAAGTGAACGCGGCGGAGGAAGCCAAGCGCGACATTGAAGAGGCGCTTTTCTCGCGCGACGAATGGCGCGATATTCCCGTGGAATTGCATACGCAATTCTTCAAATCGAGCGATGCCAACGCCAAGCTGTCCATTTTGGCGCGCATCGATGTCCGGCAGCTCCGTTTTCGAAAAGCAGATGGACGCAACGTGGATGTTCTGACGGTAGCATCCGGATTGTTCGACCGAAACGGAAACTTTGTCAACGCCATCGAAAAGACGGTGGACATGCATCTGAAGGACGAAACCCTGTCCGGCCGGCTTAACTCGGGGATTACGGTGAAGAGCGGATTTGACGTGACGCCAGGAAGTTATTTTGTGAGGATCGTGGTAAGGGACGCCGAAGGCCAGAAGATGGCGGCGCTCAATGGCGCTGTAGAGATTCCGTGATGGAGGTACGATTGTGAATTCTAAACGCATCCTGCTATTAGCTGGATTTCTTGGCTTACTCAGTGGGCTGTTGCCAGCCCAGCAGCAGCCAGCCGATTCCGGCGCCGTCATTAAGACGGAGACAAAACTGGTTTTGGTGGACGCCGTGGTCACCGATAAGAAGGGCGGCTACGTCCGCGATCTTACCGCCAAGGATTTCAAGGTGTGGGAGGATAAGCGGGAACAAACCGTCAAGACGTTCTCGTTTGAGGCCGATCCGAACTCGCCCAGCGTTTCGCAGAAGCGCTATCTGGTGCTGTTTTTCGACAATTCCAGCATGTCATTCGGCGACCAGGCTCTAGCCAGGAAATCCGCCGCCAAATTTATCGAGACCAACGGTGGAGCGAACGTACTGATGGCGATCGTCAATTTCGGCGGCAGCATCGTGATTTCGCAGAATTTTACGTCGGATGTCGACCGATTGAAGGCGGTGGTCACGGGCATCAAGAGCTCTTTCACCAACACCAATGCGGATTCGGGTCCCATGGGCCAACTGAATCGGGCGGCTGCGGATTTCGGGGCGCGAGACATGATTCTGTCGCTGAGAAGTCTCGCGAAAAACCTTACCGACGTGCCGGGACGCAAGACGCTGATCTTACTGACTTCCGGTTTTCCGGTGGGCGAGGAACAGCGGCAGGAAGTTACCGCGACCATAGACGCCTGTAATAAGGCCAATGTCGCCATTTACCCTATCGACGTGCGGGGCTTGGTGGCAGGCGGTCCGACCGGCAGTTTGACCGCGCCTGACAATGGTTCCGGCAAGCGCGGATTGTCTAGCTTGCTGCACTCGGTTTCCACGCTGGGATCGTCATTCCTGCAGCCGGCGGCTTTTGAGCCGGGCTCCATGGGTTTCTTTGGGCAGTCTCATCCTGGCGGTGGAGGAGGGGGTGGTGGCGGTGGTGGCGGAGGAGGGGGTGGTGGGCGCCCAGCCGGTGGTGGTGGCACGCCCGCTTCTGGCGGAGGCGGCAAAGGCGGCGGCACGCCTTCCGGCACTGGTGGCGGAAAAGGCGGCGGTACGACTTCCCCCACCAACCCGAATGGGATCAATCCCAACAATCCGCTCAATCCCAATGCCAATCCTGGTCTGCTGCTTCCGAAGATGCCGGAAAGCGCGACCACGAATCAGCAGGTGATGTACATGCTGGCGGATGGCACCGGCGGCTTCGTGATTCACGACACCAACGATCTCGAGGGCGGGTTGAACAAAATCGGGAAAGAGGTGAACGAACACTACGTTTTGGGCTATTCACCGGACGAATCGGAAGAGGGAAGCTGCCACACGCTGCAAGTGAAGGTGGACCGCGGTGGAACCAGTGTCCGGGCACGCAGCGGGTATTGCAACGTCCGGCCGCGCGATCTGCTGGCGGGGAATCCGATCGAAAAGACGTTGGAAGCTCGGGCGGCGTCCGCGCAGGCCGGCAACATTCCGGCCTCCATGCAGCTCCCGTTCTTTTATACGGGAACCAATACGGCTCGCGTAAATGTGGCCATGGATATCCCGACTGATTCCGTGAAATTCGCGAAGGATAAAGGAAAATTCCACGCGGACGTGAATATCCTGGGAATCGCTTCGAGCAAGGATGGAGCGGTGGGCGCGCGTTTCAGCGACACGGTTAAGCTAGAGTTTCCAGACAAGAAGCAGATGGAAGCCTTCCAACAGCGCCCCTACCATTACGAAAACCAATTTGATATCGCGTCGGGCCAATACGACCTGAAGGTGGTCTTCGGAGAAAGCAGCGACAGCTTCGGAAAGATTGAAATGCCGCTGGCGGTGGAACCTTACGACACCAAACAATTCGGCCTGAGCGGAATCGCTCTCAGCAAGGAGGTGTACCGGGCGTCGGATATGGGTGGCAGCCTGGACGCGGAGCTGATCTCCGATAGAAAGCCGTTGGTCGCATCGGGGATGCAGATTATTCCCGCGGGGACAACGAAGTTCAAGAGCACGCAAAACGCGGTTCTTTATATCGAGGTCTATGAACCGCTGCTGGCAGTTCCGGATCGAAAGGATCCGGTGGTAGTCGCGATTGCGATGAAGATAGTGGACCGCAAGTCCGGCGAGCAGAAGGTGGATTCCGGGTGGATACAGGTTCCGATCCCGGATAAGAGTACGAATCCCGTGCTGCCAGTTGGCTTGAAGCTGCCGGTGACGGGACTTGCTCCGGGAACCTATCGCGTGGAGATGAGCGGAATGGACAAACCGGGTAAGCCGGTAGTTCGAACCACCGATTTCGACATCGAATAGCGCACAGGGAGTGCCGACAATTCCATACGACGTCTGCGTGATCGGCTCCGGCGCGGCTGGTGGCGTGGTTACCAAAGAGCTTTGCGAAGCGGGCGCGAAAGTGCTGCTGCTCGAAGCCGGAGCCGAAGTTCCGCCGCACCGGTTCCGCTCGCATTGCTGGCCTTACGACATGCAGTTCCGCGGCTTCCGTTCGGAGAAGCAGGCGCTGTTTTATCCCGGCGACGTTTCGAACTCCATCCGTTACACCGACTCCGACGGAATATCGGTGGATCGCATTCGCGTGCTGGGTGGCCGAACGCTGCATTGGAACGCCGTGGTGTTGCGCTACGCGCCGGCGGATTTCGAGCAGCATTCCGTCTACGGAATTGAAGAAGACTGGCCGCTGACGTATGCGCAACTGGAGCCTTATTACGAGCGGATCGAGCAGACCATCGGGGTGTGCGGCCAGGACGACCGGATCGCGACTCTTCCGGCGGGAAAGCACTATCTGCCGCCGCTTCCGTTCCGCTGCAGTGAGGAAATCCTGAAGCGCACCTGCGCGCCCATGGGAATCCCGGTGATCCCGACGCGCAAGGCGCTGCTTACCCGGAATTACGACAATCGCCCGGCATGTCACTACTGCGGGCACTGCATGGATGGCTGCGATGTCTCGGCTATCTTTAGCACGCCGGGCTCGATGCTGCCCAAAGCGAGAAAGACCGGCAATCTGACGCTGCGCCAGAACGCATTGGCGCGAGAAATCCTGGTGGATGAGGAAGGGCGCGCGAAAGGTGTGTCATTTATCGACCGTGAAACGCGGCAGGAGGAGGAGATTAGTGCGCGCGTCGTTGTGGTTTGCTGCGCCACTGTTGAAACTGCCCGGTTGCTTTTGAATTCGCGGTCGCGCAGGTATCCAAACGGCTTGGCGAATTCGAGCGGCGCGGTGGGCCGGTATCTGCATGGACACATGGGCGACTCCGCGCACGTTTATCTGGCGGAGCTGGAGGGCCGGAAGCCGTCGAATCAAGATGGAGCCCTGGACCACGCTCTTATCCCGCGCTTTGAAACGCAGACGCCCGACGGCGCCTATGATTTCCAGATCAACTTTGCCGGCAATATGTTTCCTTACCAGGCGTATCGCGTCCCGGGCTATGGGTCAAAATTCAAAGACACGGTGCGGAAGATGCAGCCCGGATTCCTGATGCTGGGAGGTTTCGGCAAGGTGGAAGCACGGGCGGAGAATCGGGTCACGATTGATCCGGATCAAAAAGATGCCTTCGGAATTCCGATACCGGTGGTACGTTTTCGATTTTCTGAACAGGACAGAGCTGTTTATCGAGCTCTGCGCCAGACTGGCGAAGAAATCTGCGGTCGATTGAAAGGAACCGTCACGGAAAAATTCGCCGATCTCCCCGGAGGTTTCGCGAGCCATGAAGTGGGGACGGCGCGCATGGGGAAAGATCCGAAGACGTCCGTGCTGAACAGCTTCTGCCAGACTCACGACGTGAAGAATCTATTTGTCACTGACGGGAGTAGCTTCACAACATCCAGCGAGAAGAATCCCACGCTGACCATCATGGCGTTGTCGCTGCGGGCGAGCGACTATATTCGGGAGCAGCGGCGGAGGGGCGACTTGTAGCAGGGGCTGGGGACTGATCAGCGGGTGGATTTATGTTCCGGGTGATCGCATTTTGGTGACGCCGTGAGGTGATCGTTTCCCTGATACTTCAAGTCCTGATGGATTCCCACGGCCGAGGTGTAGTATCCGTCCACGGTCATCCGTTTTAGAGCCACGAAGAAACGTCCAAGATCGGTTTTCGGAGCCTCTTCTTCCTGAGCCGCTTCTGCCACGGCGGCCTCTAGCGACGTCCGTTGGCGGAAGAGGCTAAGTCCCTCGCGCCATCGCCGGCGTGCGTCGTCTGTGCCGGTAGACAACATGAGATCCGCAAACGCAGCCGTGCGGGCCTCTCTGGCTCCTGGCGAATTTGCGTCGGCGGGAATGATGATCTCCATCAAACGGCTGGTCAATTCCGCTTCCTCGGCCGAGAAAAAAGCGTAAGCATAATTCTCAAATCGCGATCCGCCATTCGCGGCGCACAGATCGGCCGCATGCGCAAGCTGCGCGGGCAGAGCCATGGCGGGTAGTATTTGCAGAACAGTGCGGCGATGCATTGTTACAAGGCTATCACCGCAGCCATTTATCCGTCAGCGAGCGATGGCGCGGCGAAAATTGCCCGGCAGCCGCGCGCATGTAGGGACGAAACTGCTCCGCCCAATAAGCCGCAAAGCCCCGCTCTCGAATATCCAGGAGCGTCATGCTGTAGTGATCCAGCAATCCGCCAGCCAGCATTTGTCCGGTGTGCCAGACTGCGCGGTTGGCGGCGCGAGCTAGCCGCAGCAAATTCTGAGGCGCGTGAGACACTACTTCCAGGGCCATCAATGATGAAATTGCAAAGACGGACCGGTTCTGGCGATCGGCCTCCGCTTTCAGCTCCTCCCAATGGCGGCGCACCAAGTCGGGCGACGGTAGATTGCGCGGCGGGATTTTACTGGCGCTCGTGCGAAAAGCTTCCCACTCCTGGCGCAGGCCGGCTATGTCGAGTGGTGGCGCATTGAAGACAAGGGCGGCGCGGCCGGCGGTCTGTTCCAGGCCATCCAGGAGCTGATCGATATTCTCGAATTTCGCATCGCCGGAGAGCAGGCCTTCCTGCTTCAGTGCGTCCGCCACTTCCTGCACAATCTGGCGGCCGGCTCCGGAGATATCGGCGAGCGCGGCCATGATCCAAACCGGGGACGCGCGAAATGCCAGAATGCCCACCAGCTCAATTCCGTGCCCCGCGGTCCGGCGCATCAGGAAGTTATTCGCTAGCTCGCCATCGGATGGATACACGCCTTCCACCTGCCCGATCTGTTCGATCATGAACCGCAGCGCGATGTCCACCATGGTCTGGTAGGTTTTGGTGCGGCGTACCGCGGCCGGAAGCGTGACGTCGCCCAGTTGCCGGATCAATCCTCCAGCCAGCGCGGCGCCTGATCGAAATATCCTTTCGGGCAACGAGATGAGGTATCGCGCGGTTCTGGTGAGGGTTTTGCGGCGTTTTCGCGGGGGTGGGCTCATCGCTTCCTTCGATTGTGCCTGATACAATTTACGCACGCTTATGTCAGACATCGTCATCCGCCCCAGCATGAAATTCATCAAGGCCGGCTATGCGGCCACGCTGCTTGTGATCGCGGCCGCTGTATTTGTTCACTACAAATACCTGGCGGACAAGTATGACATCCCATGGTTACCCCTCGTCAGCTTGTTGCTGCTGATCTGGCCCATCAAACGCCACATCCAGCGGCAAACCGTCAGGCTCACCATCGCCGGCGAAAAGCTGCGCTATGAGACCGGCATGATGTCGAAATCGACGCGCTTGATCCAACTTCCGAAAGTGCAGGACGTGCGCGTGATCCAATCGATTGGGCAACGAATGTTCGGCGTAGGCGATATATCCATAGAAACCGCCGGCGAGAATAGCCGGCTGGTGGTGGAGAATCTGGACAGTCCGCAGCAACTCGCGGAACAAATCACCGATTTGGCTGGGCACGCGCCGGCGAGCGGCGTGCAGTAAATTACAGAGCAATCCAGGTCTGGTACGCTGGTTACTAAGTGAAACTTGCAACGGTTGGGAGGCAAGCATCACTCCGCCTCATCGGTCTAGCTCTGCTCGCTGGGTTGCCAGTCTTTGGAGGTTGGTATCTGGCGGGGCCTTTCGGCGGTAGTGCGCGAGCCATCGCCATCGATCCAGAGAATCACAACACGCTGCTCGCGGGCGCGCGTGACTCACTCATATTCCGGTCGGACGATGCCGGCTCGTCCTGGCGGCTGCTGCCGTTCTCGCCGGGAACGCCGGGGACCATCGACGCGCTGATGATCGATCCAAATTCATCCGGGCGTTTTTATGCTGGTTTGGATGCCGGCGATTCTCCCTACTCGGGAGTGTATGAAAGCCGCGACGGCGGTGAGCATTGGCAAGCGCTGGCTGCGCTGCGCGGATTACGCATCGAATCGCTGGCGTACGCACCCGCGAATTCGCGCGTGCTGGCGGCGGGAACTTCGCAAGGCGTTTACCTCAGCAACGACGGAGGCGAGAAGTGGCAAAGAATCTCGGCGGAGAACAATCTGGAAATGCGGGACATCACCGCGTTGGCATTCGATCCGGTGAACTCAGCCATCATTTACGCAGGTACGCCCCATCTGCCCTGGAAAACTTCCGATAGCGGCGCGAATTGGCAGCCCATCGCCACCGGATTGATCGACGATTCGGACATTTTTTCCATCCGCGTGGATCCGAAACGTCCGCAACTGATCTTCGCCAGCGCCTGCAGCGGAATCTATCGCAGCGAAAACGGGGGTGAGCTGTGGACCAAGCTGCGCGGCATCCCCGGGACGCATCGCCGCACGCACGTCATCGCGCAGGACCCGCGGGATTCCGAGATCATCTTCGCCGGCACCACACTCGGGTTGTTCAAATCGCCGGACGGAGGCGGTTCCTGGCTGCATCTGAGTACTGAACAGGTGAATTGGATGGTGTTTGATCCTCAAGATCCACAGGTCCTCTTCCTGGCCACGGAATTCGCCGGAATCCTGAAGAGCGGGGACTCCGGGGAAACTTTCACGGCCATGAATCGGGGATTTGCGAACCACAGCCTGACGCAGATCACCGGTTCCGGCAACCGTCTGTATGCGACCAGCATTTATGAAGGACGGCACGGCGGAGTGTTCCGAAGCTTGGATGGCGGGCTGGACTGGACATTGTGCGCCAATGAAGAGGCACTGGCTGGCCGCAATCTCAGCAACATAGTTGCAGCGCCCTCCCGGCAGGATCTGCTCTTCGCAGCCAGCCAGGACGAAGTCTTGAAATCGGCGGATGGCGGAAAGACGTGGGCGAGGCTGATTATTCAAGCGAAAGCAACGGCCCGGCCCGCGCAACATTTCGGACGAATTCGCATCCAATCACTACAGGTGGTTCAACTGGATAAGCTGGTGCTTTTCGCGGGTACTCAGTCCGGGCTGTTCCGCAGTTCGGATGGCGGCGCGAGTTGGGAGCGGATGATGGCCGGCGGAATCACGGGCGTGCCGGTGTTGGCCATTTACGCGCCGGCGCGCGGAGCCTCGCGTCTTGCTGTACGAACCGCCGGTGGGTTGTTTATCTCCGAAGATGCGGGCCGGAACTGGCGTCCAGCGCCGCTTCCGGGCAACGATTATTACGTCTATGACCTTGCGCTCCCCGCAGACCGCAACGATCCGATACTGGCAGCCACTTCGCGCGGCCTACTGCAGTCGATGGATGGTGGCGCGAATTGGAAGCTGGTGAGGGAGGGCGTTCCCGCGGCGACTGTGAACTCGGTGCGATTTCACCCGGCAAGGAACCACGAGGCTTTCCTGATCCAATACGGGAAAGTCTACCGATCGTTCGACAGTGGGACCTCCTGGCAGGTGTTTCCGAGTGAGGGTCTGGAGAACTCTTCGGTTCACTCCTTGTGGCTATCGGCCGACATTCCCGGGCGCATGGTTGCCTTAAGCGCTGCCCGCGGAGCCCTGGTTTTTGATATCGATCAAGCTGGCGTTGTCCAGCAAACGGAACATGTAGTTTCATCAAGTAAATGACAGACAGAGGAGAAAGGTGAGGAATATGCAGACATTCTGGAGGATTACGGCTCTGACAGTGGCCGCGGCGGGCATGCTTTTAATTAGCCCGGATCGCGCCGCCGCTCAAAATGCCGCGCCGCCGAAATCGGGCGACTATTTCAATTTCTTCGAGCTCAACGTCTACGGCGGCTGGGGCGACTATACCAAACAGACTGGCCAGCCATTTTCCCAGTTACAACAGGGCGGGCTGATGGGCGCGAGGACCACGGAGAATTTTTGGAACTACTTTTCGCTGGAGCAAGATTTTGGTTTCTTCTCCTACCACCGGCTGGTCTTTCGAGGGCCCACGCCGAACGGTACCCCCATCCCGATATTCGGGACACACGTGTATGAAGGGTCCTTCAACGGCGTTATGCATTTCACGCCGCGCGACAACAAGTTTCGCCCCTTCGTGACGGCCGGCATCGGCGAGGCGAACTATGCTCCTAACAACGCAGCCAAGGAAGCCGCTGACGGGCTGCCGCCCTCGGCCGGGTTCACTGGTTTCGCAACCCACGCTGGCCTGGAGCTCAATTACGGGGGCGGATTGAAGTATCAATTGAGTCCTCGCTTCGGGATTCGGATGGACGCTCGAGGCCTTTACGGGCACACGCCACAATTCGGTTTGGAAGGCAATTCGTTCGATGGCGCGGCCACCATCCCGAGAGGGTTTAGGAATTTCGGTGTGCAGTTGACGGGTGGCTTCACCATGTATTTCGGGCATGTGGGTGAGCGCCCCGCACCGCCAGAGCCGCCTAAGCCTGTGGTGATCGCGCCGCATGGCTTGAATGCAGGATCGATCTCGGCGAGTTCCACCTCGGTTTGCCCGGGCGACGCCGTCCGGCTGCATTCCGATGCGTCCGATCCGCAAAGCCACGGTCTCACCTATCAGTGGTCCGTGAACGGAAACAATGCGGGCGGAAACAGCGCCGATTACACTTTCACGCCGGATTCTTCGGGCGATTACCGCATCGGCGTTCACGTTAGCGATACGGCGAGCGAGCATGCGGCGAGTGGCGTGGATGTCAGTCCGGTATCCATCCATGTGGGCGTGTACAACAGGCCGACCCTGGGCGGACTTACGGCCAATCCCTCGGTTCTCGATCGGGGCCAATCGGCGTCGTTAAGCGTGAACGGCACAGGTTCGGAATGTAGCGGCACGCTGAACTATAGTTGGGCGGCAAGCGAAGGGACGGTTTCCGGAAGCGGTGCCAGCGCTCAGTACAACTCGAGCGGCGTGTCCTTCAACGAAAGCGATCTCAGCCGGCCGCAGTCCAAGCCGGTCACCATTACGGCCACGCTTACCGATAGCAAAGGCGGCTCCGCGAACGCTTCCACTACCGTTACGGTCAATCTGGCCGCGCAAGTGAAACATTTTGGCGATATCGTGTTCCCGAAGGATAGCGCCAGGGTGAATAACTGCGGCAAGCGCGTTTTGATCGAGCAATTGTATCCACTGGTCAACGCCAACGCCAACTACGATGTCGTGCTGGTGGGACATATCGATTCGAACGAGGTTCCCAAAACCAAATCCAGCAAGCTGCGGCATCTGGATCGCGACCGTGTGCTGAACGTCGCTGGCGTATTGAGCGGCGGCGGCGGAACCTGCACCACTCTGGATGCTTCCCGCATCAAGGGAGTCTGGGTGGGAGCCACGCAAGAAACGGAAGCTCTGCCCACTTCGTGCACCATCTCGACCACCGCTCCCAAGGAGCGCAGGGGCGCGGAGCTGGACGCGAGCGAAGCCAAGAATCGCCGCGTGGAAATCTGGCTGGTTCCGAAAGGCATGCCGCTGCCTGCCGCGGCGCGCGATGCCAAGGAACTGCCGGATGCCGAGCTGAAGAAAGTCGGTTGCCCCAAATAGGGTGACAGTATACTCAATCCCCGATTTCCGGACCAATGGAAATCGGGGATTGGGTTATTTTGGCCAGATAGCGTCGATATCGATGGTCACGCCGGGCAGGTGTGCTGGCTTGATTTGGCCTTCCCGCAATAGCGCAGTTGTGCTGAGCCGGCCGTCCCTTAACGAAAGCACTTCGACGCTGCGCGCCTCAGGAGAAACTACCCAAACTTCGGGAACGCCGAGACTCTCGTAGTCCTTCAACTTCTCAGCACGCTCCGCGCGGGTATTGGCGGGTGAGAGAACTTCCACGACCAACTCCGGCGCGGAATGGATGTAGCCGTCGTGTTCGACGATCCCACTCTTACGAAACACGGCCAGGTCCGGCACGCGCGTCGTTAACGGTTCGTGCCGGATGACCAAGCCAAACACAGTGGTGACTACGAGGATCTTTTCCGGATCGACTTGCTCCCGGAGCAGCATCGCCAACTGCTCGACAGTGCGCGCGTGATTCCATTTATTAGGAGGCATTTTTCGGATCTCGCCATTCACGACTTCCTCAATGCCTTCCGCTTCGGGCAGCTTGAGCCACTCCTCGTAAGTCAACAATTTCGGGGTGGTCGCCATAAAGAGCCCTTTGTCATAGTGTACGATGACTGAAACATGACACATCCTGAAGCCACTCATGTCTGACGCCCAGCCCGCGCTGCGGCGTGAGCTCCGGCTCTGGCACCTGGTGCTGTTCAACATCTCGGCTGTGGCCGGCATCCGCTGGCTGGCCGCGGCAGCACAGGTGGGTCCAGGATCGCTGACGCTTTGGCTGCTGGCGGCGCTCACCTTCTTTCTACCATCCGCGCTAGTGATCTCGTCGCTCTCCGCCCAGTTTCCCGAAGAAGGCGGATTCTACATCTGGACCAAGCGCGCTTTCGGCGATTGGCACGGGTTTCTGGCCGCCTGGGTCTACTTCGTGAGCAACATCCTGTACTTTCCGACGCTGCTGCTCTCGGGCGTTGCGATGGCCAGCTTCATGTTCGGCGAAAGTGGAGTGAAATATTCCGAGAACGCCCTCTACGCCGTGCCTGCCACGCTGGCCGTGCTGTGGCTAGCCATCTGTACCAACTTGGTGGGACTCAGGGTAGGAAAGTGGCCCAGCGTCCTGGGCGGCGGTGCAGCTTATCTGGTGGCCCTGCTGCTCTGCATACTTGGATTGCTGGCGGCGATGCGTTTCGGCTCCGCCACGCACTTCACCCATCTTGTTCCCGACCCAAGTTGGTCTAATCTCAACTTCTGGTCGCAGATCGCGTTCGCGATGGTGGGGCTCGAGCTGGCGCCGATTCTTGGAGGCGAGATTCAGAACGCGGCCAAGATCATTCCACGCGCGGCTTGGATCTCCGGACTCCTATGCGCGGCGTTTTACATGGCTGGAACTGCGGCAATGCTAGCGCTGTTGCCGCCGAGCAGCATCAATCCCATGACTGGCCTCGCCCAGGCCGGCGACGTGGCGGGCGCGCGGTTCGGTGCAACCTGGCTGTCCCCCTGCTTTGCTTTGCTGATCACGGTGGGTGTGTTGGGACAACTGAACAGCTTCATTGCCGGGAACTCGCGCCTGCCCTTTGCCATGGGACTGGACCATTACCTGCCCGAAGCATTCGCAAAAGTGCACCCGCGCTGGGGAACGCCTTATGTGTCGATTCTCATGCAGGGAATCTTTTCGACAATCTTTCTGGTGCTGGCGGAGCTCGGCGAAAATCTGCGCGCCGCGTATCAGATCATGGTGGATATGACGGTAATCGTAACGCTGATCCCGTTCGTTTACATATTCACTTCCGGCATGAAATTCGGCCAGCGCTGGGCCGGCGCCACGGGCGCGCTGGTCTCCGCGATAGCGATTGTCCTCTCGGCCATTCCTCCGCCGGGTGTGGCCTCGGTATGGCTGTTCGAGCTGAAAGTGGTGGGCGGCACGTTGTTGCTGGTGCTGGCAGGACGCGTGATCTTCGCGCGCAGTCAGGCCGTTCGCGGATGACTTACTCGGAGTCAGTCCGGTTTCTCTACTCGCTTGGTAACGAGATTCAAACCGCGAAGTTCGGCTTGGACCGGATTACGCGTTTGCTGGAAGCGCTGGGCAGCCCGCATCGCTCGGGCCGCTTCGTGCACGTGGCCGGGACCAACGGGAAGGGATCCACTTGCGCCATGATCGAGGCTGGCATACGCGCCGCGGGTGTCCGTACGGGGCTCTACACGTCGCCGCACCTGACAGAGCCCACCGAACGCATTCAGATCGCCGGACTACCCATCAGTGAAACTCAATTCGCCGAAGCCTTCACGGAAGTTCACGAGTTGGCGGAACGGATGCTTCCCTCAGGCGAGCTCGACTTACACCCCACTTACTTCGAGACCGTCACGGCCATGGCGTTTCTCTTGTTTGCTCGGCAGCATGTGGATACGATCGTGCTGGAGGTGGGGATGGGCGGCCGGCTGGATGCGACTAATGTGGTCAAACCCGCGCTGTCGGTGATTACGCCGGTGGATTTCGATCACCAGTTTTTCCTGGGTGACACGCTGGCGAAGATCGCGGCGGAAAAAGCGGGCATCCTGAAACCCGGCGTCGAGTCTATCTTCGCCGAGCAGCCGGCCGAGGCAGAAACCATTTTACGCGCGCACGCCAAGGGACCATATACTCTGGCGCGCGATTGGGCCATCACCGACCTTGTGATCGATGAGCGAGGCAGTAAGTTCCGGCTGCGCGGGTTGGATATTGTTTGCCCTTTGGCCGGGCAACATCAGGTAGAAAACGCCCGCACTGCCGCGATTGCGCTCCACCAGCTCGGCATTTCTCCGGAAGGTATCCCTCAAACGCGCTGGCCCGGAAGGCTGGAGCAAGTTTCTCGTCACCCGGAAATTATTCTCGACGGGGCGCATAATCCTGCCGGCACGCGTGCACTGGCGGATTACATCCGGCGGTTCTACTCAGGGCGCCGAATTTGGTTAGTCTACGGCGTCATGCGCGACAAGGCGGCCGGCGAAATGGCGTCCCTGCTGTTCCCTTTGGCGGATCGCGTGATCGTGACCGCGCCTGCCAATTCCAGAGCCCTGCCGCCGGAGGAGATCCCGGCCCCCGGCGCAACCATCACACACACGGTGGGCCAGGCCGTCGCGCTGCTTCAGCAAGCCGCTCCGGACGACGTCATCTTCATCACCGGATCGTTATTCGTTGTGGGCGAGGCGCGCGCCCTCCTCGTACAATGAAACGAGTGCCGCTTTTACGCGCGTTGCTGATCACGGACCCGCTCATCGTGCTCGCTACGATAGTGTATGGAACGGCGAGTCTGCTGGTGTCGTTCATCGATCCCACGCGCCGCAGGCAGAACGCGGTGGAGCGCGCTTGGGCGCGGGCGCTGCTGGCGGTAAGCGGCGTGAAGGTCAAGATAGAGGGCCTCGAAAAGATCACCAACGATGGCAGCTATGTGTTCGTGTCGAATCATCTCAGTTACATGGACACGCCCGTGGCGCTGGCCAGCATTCCCGTGCGCTTCCGGTTCCTGGCCAAACGCGGTCTCTTTCAAATTCCGTTTCTAGGTTGGCATTTGGGCCGCGCCGGCCACATACGTGTGCCACGGGAAGATGCACGCGCCGCGGTGAAGACGATGACGCTGGCCGCGCAGGTGGTTCGCGACGAGGGAATTTCGCTGCTGATTTTTCCCGAAGGCGGGCGGTCGCGCACCGGCGAAATGCGCGATTTCAAGGAAGGCGCGGCGTACATCGCTATCAAAGCGGGAGTGCCGCTGGTCCCGATCGCGCTGAAGGGAACGCGTGAGGTGCTGCCGTTCGGATCGGGTGTGGTGAAGACAGGAACAGTCACCATGCGCATCGGC
>Ga0187859_10000771_pt1 | contig 21007 bp, 19 predicted proteins | sample June2016WEW_10_1_2_FD_133019 | JGI IMG/M metagenome (GOLD analysis project Ga0187859, IMG submission 133019) | Peatland microbial communities from SPRUCE experiment site at the Marcell Experimental Forest, Minnesota, USA - June2016WEW_10_10 | ecosystem: Environmental > Terrestrial > Soil >...
GGTTTCATTTACGACAGGAACCGGAGTCGATCTGGTCCAACCTGCGATCGTATCGACGAGCCCCACGAACGGGCAGTCGAACGTTCCCGATAACACCACGTGTCAGGTGGTATTCAGCGAGCCGATGGATCCGGCGTATTTTGACCCGAACAACAGCTTGACGCTGCGGACTTTGTCGAACGTGGTGGTGCCGGCGACGATTACGTTCTCGGCGAACTACACCACGGCTACGTTGACGCCCACGTCGGCCCTGACCGGAGGCGGCACAACCTACTACTTTGAGATCGGCTACAACCCTCCGTACCTGTATGATTTGGGCGGAAATCAGCTGCCGGGGACGTACATAACGTTTACCACACACTGAGGTTGCCGTAATCGGGAAGTCCGTCGGCGCGCTTCGCTCGTGCCTTCTGGCCCAAAGACCGCCGCCGGTCTGCTCAACCTGTTCGCGGTATCAATTGTTGAAATGCGACCGGAGGCATGGACCCAGAATTGCCAACGCTCTTGGGTACATAGTGGCCAGCTGTCTGCGTGCTCTGGAGGGTGCAGACCTGGAGTCACGGTTAGAAAAATATGGAGGAGGAAATCAACTACGTGACAAGCGGGATTTCACAACTTGGAGTCCAAGCCCACTTCAAACGAAAGCTGTCAATCCATAAAAGACAACTCGGGATCTGCATTGCTTCTTCGTCTTAGGTAAAGCGGCTTGTACTCTCTTAGCAGCAAAATCCCGCAGGCATAGTGAAGCCAGAAAAAACAATCCTGCCAAGACTGCCACTGTCTGATGATCGCACCAATCGTAAGGTCTTACCAATTGGTGCCGGGAGGGGGAGTCGAACCCCCAAGACCCGAAGGTCGGCGGATTTTGAGTCCGCTGCGTCTGCCAGTTCCGCCATCCCGGCGAGGGTGACTGGTTGATTTCACAGTTTAGTTGATCCGTTTGTCTTTGTCATCTCAGGCACCATGGGCCCTGATCGTAATCTCGGACGCGGAGATTGCTGCGCGGGCGTGCCGGCGGCTGTTCGGTGGTTCTCCCGCAGTCGGCACGACGCCAGCGCTACTTATGCAACTTAGTAACTCAGCAACTTAGTGCTGACTAATGCTCGCGACTAACTACCGGAGTTAGCCATCATTAGCGCGAACAGGGCAGGCAAGTAGAGAATCGTCGCCCGAAGTAAGCGCCTTGCCATTGGTTTCGACGCTGCGGCCGTGGCAGGTAGTTGCGGGTACGCCATTCCCATGGACACGCGGAACAAGGCTGCGCCCATGAGGATGGCTCCGACGAAATATATACGGCCTGACATACCGATCGCGACGGGCAAAAGACTCACTGGAATTAGCGCGGCGGAATAAGCCAGAATGCGCCATACCGTAGACTTACCGTCAGAATCGACGACCGGCAACATGCGAATGTTGCCTTGCGCGTAGTCCTCGCGATAGAGCCACGCGATGGAGAGAAAATGCGGAAACTGCCAGACGAACATGATGGCGAAAAGGATAAGCGTTTCAACTTCGAGCTTTCCTCGCACCGCCGTCCAGCCTAACACTACCGGCATCGCGCCCGGCAACGCCCCCACAAATGTGCATATAGGGGATACTTTCTTCAAGGGCGTGTAAGCGGCGAGATACACGAGCGCGGTCAAGAACACTAATAAGCCGGTTAGTAAGTTGGCATAGATCGCGAGATAGATCGAACCGCCGAGAGTCAGTGACAGGCCGACCATCGCGGCGTGGAGCCTCGTCATGCGTCCCGAGGGCAAGGGCCGCAGCGCAGTGCGGCGCATACGGGCGTCGACTTTCGATTCCAGAACTTCGTTCAGTGCCGCGGTACCACTGGAAACCAGGGCGATCCCGAATAGGGCGTGGAACAAACCCAGCGTCCACGAGGAGGCGCCCATGCGCTGTGCACCAAAGAAGTACCCGCACCACGCCGTGAGCACGATCAAAGTCGTAATGCGCGCCTTGGTCAATTCGGCGTAATCGCGCAGCCGAGACATGAATTTTTGCAACCTGGACCCCACACTCGCGGGCTTGTCTCTTCCGCCATCAACCGGCGGTTTGGCACAAACCGGCAGCTCTAAAATCAATCCCTACGCGAACGACCCGAGAGACAGCATTCGTATCGCGCCCCGATTTCTATGTCAAGACAAAATTTACAGTAACAGCAGAATCCCTTTATTCGATGCGCGCACTAAAGGCGTCGCTTAGCAACCGGGGACCGTTAGTAATACCGCGTCGCTACTGACCTCCGCCGGGACTGGGCACGCTGAATGTTTCCGGCGGGTCAAAATAGCACTGATGCCAAAGTGCTGCGTCCGATAGCGTACCCGCCTTCCACTTTTGTACCGTGGGTAGGGTTAAGGCGATCATGCCGCCGTCGACTGAATCAAAGATCAGCACCACCCCTGCGAAATCCTGCGGCCTTGCCGACAGTTCCGCATAGTTTTTGTCGAGCAAAAACTTGGCGTATTCGAGCTTGGCTTGCGCGCCGCTGTTTTTCTCGTCTTCCTGAATTTTTTGCACCGAGACAATTTTGACGTTCTTACCACGCAGCGGCTCCCAATCGCCCGGGAACGGGCCGGTCTCCTCGCGCGTGACTTGAAACAGGTCGGCAACAACGGGCGCAGCCTGCCCCCGATTCAGGGAAACATCCGAAAGACCCTCGGGCATCTCTAAGTTGGTGCGCCATATCCAACCCCGCGACAAGCCGGAGATGCGCACGTGAACCCAATCGGCATTGAAATCGAGCATCTCAAATTCATCATGCTGGCTCGCGAGAAACAGAGTCTTGCCGCTTAAACTCGGCGTAGCCACCACCGGAGTTCCCGATTTTTTTATGGCCACGAGATTTCTGGGATGCGCCTGGTTTTTGAACACCTCCTCCAAACTCGCAGCCTGTGCCTGCAGGTTCGCGGTGGTTGGATCCGTCGGCGTTTGCGAATTTTTCGAAGCCGCGAGGTCGTGCGGCGACAAACCCGGTTGCAACGCCGACGAGATCGATTCGTTGGCTTTCGGCGCGGGCGCAGAGATAGCTGGCTCCCCGGCAGGTGTATTGGCTGAACTCGTATTTGCGGCTTTCTGCTTTGCCGTGTCCACCGGCTTATCGGCGCCCGCTGGTGATTTAGCCCACACCGCTGGCGGAGCGGTAGCCGGAAAACTTTCACTTTCACCCTTGTCCGCGCTCACGGAGCCGGGTCTTGTCGTCAACAGATCGCTGAGTTGATCGAGAAGGTCGGACTCGAGCCGCCCATTCGAGGTCAGCAACTCATATCCCGAGCGAGATGCAGCCGAATCCGCGTACCACGCCGTGACCTTCGTGCTCACACGCACGGTGCATCCACCCGATGGATTTGAGACAACCTCCACGTTCGATTGGAAATAGGCTCGCTGATAGCGGCTCAGGGGATGATTCCCCGGCACCGCGAACCCATCCAGAACAGGCAGATGTCCGCCCATCGAGCGCTGCAATTCTTTCAGCGCTTTTTCTACCGCTGCCTTCGACTGGTGATAGGCTCGCTCATACCCACCTGCCTGCGACGCTGCCTGGGCACTCGCTTGAGCCGAGGCGCGAGGTGCTGCGGCCGACACAAACACGACAAGAAGCGCTGACAATGCCGTGGCACAACAGAGCTGGCGCGAAAATCGGGAATCTCGCCTCGTCATGGGGCCAGCTCCAATTCGTCGCGTCGGACCCATCCGTGATCTCCGTCGTGCGTCTCCACTCCGAGCCAATACGGCGTTGTAATCACGACCAGGATCTCGGTGCCGGGCTCGAGTGACTTGAGTTTGGTGGCGGTGTGAAAAGGTGCGGATTGAAGCGGCGCTCCCGGCTTCTTTACCAATCGCACCACCTGGCGGCGAAGGTCGGCAATATGCTTTTCGAGCGCGTCACCGGTGAGTTCGTAGGCGCGTGAGGTCTCGGATGATGGAACTGGAGCAGGCTCGGCGGTCGCCGGCTGCGTCGGCAATTCCTGGCCTGCCGATTCTTGAGGGGCCGAAGTTGTCTCGCTCGCCCGTGGCCATTCGTTATCTGCGTCCTCGCTGGCGCCAGACAGCGAGGATGATTCGCCAGCGGGGGCGCTATTGACCGATGCAGGATGTTGTTTCGCGGCCCGTTCCTCCTTCGCCCGCAAGGCCTCGGCGGTTTCCTGTTTCATTTGTTCGACGGCGTGCAGGCGATCCTGAATGTCTTTGTACTCGGCACTTTCCACCGAACCGTCCGAAGGATGTGAAACGCGGCGAAAATCTTCGACGAAGACTGCGTCAATACGCAAAACGGTGTTGCTCTCTCCCTGCGGCTGCACGACGTAGCGCACGGCAAGCGTACCCACATCGCTGCTGTCTTTGAAGTTTCTTGGATCCAAGGCATGCTCGCGCACTTTGTAGAGAACCTTGCCGCCTTGCGTCCACCGCGCAAACGCTGTCGTTGAGGTGGCCGCAACCGCGCCGGCTACGTATTCGTCTTTGTTGTACTCTTTGGTTCCCCGAATGATTGTGTTCTGAGCGATGTCGACGATTACCTGCTCCACTTCGGGTTCGGGGAGCGGAATATTTACGATCAGTCCTGCACCGTACTGAAGAACTTTCTTATCGCGCCCATGCGCTGGCATTCCTGCCACCATGACGATGAGAAAGAAAGAAAAGGCGGCGGCCGACCGCAGGAAAGCGGTATGTTCACAAAACACACGCGAGCCGCTTCGTTCTATGCCGCGAAATCTATTTTTCGTGATCACAACTGGCTCCGGTGTCCCGTTGCAAGAGTCTTATACAGCAAGTTGACGGCTGTCAACCTGGCACTCAGGTCGCCGCGCGGGATTCCATAATTCATACTCGTAAACCGACGCAAAAAAAATTATTGCGTACCCTATTGCACTTCATCGTGCACGGTAGTAGTATCCACCCGCTAGTAGGTGGTTGGACCACTTTACCGGAAAAGTATTGCAGTTTCTACGCCGGCGCAGTAGCGAGGATGGCGCATCGCCTCCTGGGCTGCGGTGCTTGCTGTGTTCGTAATAATTTGGGGTTTGGGGAAAATCTGAGAAGTCTCTGAGGAGTGCAGCATGCGTATGTGGGCGCAGTCTCAGCTCTGTCAGAAGCCGCGTCGAGTGAGTTCCCTGCTCGCCGCCGCTTTCGCGCTAGTCTTTTTGCTCCTGGGCACGAGTCAATCCGCCAGTGCCCTACCTGCCTTTGCCAGAAAATACGGGCTGCGTTGCTCGGCTTGTCACGAAAGCTGGCCGATGCTCAATTTCTTCGGGCAAAAATTCAAAGACAACGGCTACCAGCTGATGAACGATCGCGATGCTCCGATTTGGCAGAATCCGGGTTATTGGCCGGTGACTTTCCGCATTACGCCGATCTGGCACCGGGTGAGCGAGGACAAGGTCGCCGTCATCCCGAACGGGTCAAGCGTCCCGGTTGAACAGAAGCTCACCGAATCGGGTTTCGACCTTAGCGGTCTCGACTTCCACACCGGCGGCACGCTGGAGAAGAACTTCTCTTTCTACGTGCTGCCTTCTTCTGACGCGACAGCGTCCTTCCACTTTGAGACGGTTATGGCGCGGCTCGACAATATCGGCGGCAGCTCGTGGTTCAACGTGAAGTTTGGCAAGTACGAACTCGATAACTTGCTCTCTGAGAAGCGTATTCTGACGCTAACGGCAAACGGCGGCATTTACCAGCTCTACCATTTCATCCCGGCGGGCGACGGCAACATCTTCGGACAAATGGGTGACAACCAACTCGGCCTCGAAGTTATGGGCCACTCCTACAACGACCGGACTCGGTACTCCGTGTCGCTGCTGAGCTCGAACGATGGGCAGGTGGGCTTGCCCTACGGCGCCGAATCCTATTCCACCTTCATCACTGGCAGCCAGGCATTCGACGCCGGCAAGCTTGGCGTGGAACGTCTCGGCTTCTACTTTATGGGCGGCGAAGCGCCGACGAGTTGGCTGACCGGGCCGAATGGCGTGATTGCCGGCTCGGGTGGCAACAACAAGGGCTACACCCGGGAAGGCTTCGTCGGGCAGTTTTATTTGGGAGAACATGCGGATGTCACGGTGGTCACGCAGCACGGATCGGACAGCGCATGGTTCGGCCAAGGTTATGGAGATTTCATAGACGGCTTCGCTCCGAACAACAACACTCCCGGCACGGTGTTACCCGCGGGTTCGCAAAATCCGAGCTGGAATGGCGTTCTCATCGAGCCTCACTACGTAGTCAGCCCGCAGATGATTGTACTCGGGCGCTATGAAACGATCCGAATGTCGCAACAGTCCACGCCTGGGACCCCCTCGAACCTCGGCAACATCTCGACCTACACGCTCGGTTATCGCTACAACCCGTTTATGACAAGCCGGGCGGGCTTCGCCTATCACGGCGAATACAACTGGTTGCATCAGGATGGGACTTCACCTGTCACTGGCACCAATGTGAACACCAGCGAACTGTTGTTTGGAATTGACTTCGACTTCTAACCATTCAGGATGAGCCGCCGGCGAACTCGATTCGCCGGCGCTGACTTCAGTTTAAGGGTGCTGACTATGAACAATTGGAAGCCAATGCGTTTTATCGGCGTAATTCTCGTCGTCGCGATTTTCGGACTCCTCACCGCTCTGTCGTCCGCTCAGGATGAGCCGATGGTTGGCCCGAAGCCTCCTCTGGTGGTAAAACCGATGGAGAGCCACATCGGAAATATCACCGGCCATGCCGCGGATGCGAAGTCTGACTACCGGCGCTATTGTGCCGGCTGTCACGGCGACTATGGCGATGCCAGTGGTGAGAATGCAGTCTGGCTTGATCCGAAGCCGCGCGATTTTACGATCGCGACTTTCAAGTGCCGCTCCACCCTGACCGGCACCTTGCCGACCGATGAAGATCTCTTCAACACCATCGCACGCGGCCTGACCAACTCCAACATGCCAATCTGGAATACCTTCACCAAGCAGCAACGCGCCGACCTGGTCGCCTATATCAAGATCTTCTCGCCGCGCTGGGAGAAGGAAAAGGCAGGCACGCCGATCTCGATTCCGGCTGAGCCTCCCGTGACCATGGAGAGCATCTCGCACGGCCAGGCGCTGTTTGCGAAGCTGGAATGCTGGAAGTGCCACGGCACCCATGGAGAAGGGAACGGACCCTCGGCGTCGACTCTAACGGATAGCCTAGACAATCCGATTCGTCCCTATAACTTCGCCTTAGGCAAGAACGACTCGCGCTTCAAGTGCGGCAGCACGAATCAGGATATCTACAAGATCTTCATGACGGGCGTGGATGGCACGCCGATGCCGTCCTTTGCTGACGTAATTCAACCGAATGACGCATGGGATCTGGTTCATTTCCTGCGCACATTGCAGGTTCACCGTCACAGCAAGGAGAACGATCTTCTAATGGCGGCGCACGGAGTGATTCCTCCTTATCAGGATAAGGGCGCGCCACCAGCCGCCGCTCCGGCCGATAACAAGTCGCCGGGTGGTGGCCAGTAGCGGTAATCTAACGAATAGTAAATATCCGAGGAGGCAGTAAAATGCGCACGAAAAGAACTCTGCTTGTGCTTTTGACGGTGCTCGCATGTTCGTCCCTGGTGTTCGCTGGAACGGTTAGCGGCAAGGTGACCTACACGGGCACGCCCGCCCACCAAAAACCGATTGATATGTCAAAAGAACCGACCTGCGCCAAGCAGCACAATCCCCCGATAACGACCGAGAACGTGGTTACCGGAGCTGACAACGCGTTGGAAAACGTAGTCGTCTACGTTTCGTCCGGAGCCCCCGATGACGGCCAGGTTCCGCCCCAAGCCCTCACCTACACCCAGAAAGGGTGCCAGTATATTCCGCACGTTTTGCCCATGCATGTCGACCAGGAATTCGATATCGTGAATGACGACCAGACGTCGCACAACATTCACCCGCTTCCCAAGGTGAATACGGAATGGAACAAATCCCAGCCTCCCGGGACGGCGCCGATCAAGGAGAAATACGACAAGCCCGAATTCATTCCGGTAAAGTGCAACATTCATCCCTGGATGCATGGCTGGTTCGTCGTGCTCAAAACATCGCACTTCGACCTGAGCAAAGGTGCGGGCGACTTCAAGCTGCCGAACCTGCCTCCGGGCAAGTACACCATCACCGCCTGGCATGAGGACTACGGCACGCAGACAGCGGATGTCACCATCACGGGCAATGAAACCAAGGATGTGAATTTCACCTTCAAGGCGAAAGCCTACTAGGGAAAGATTGAATATGGCGGCGGTTTCTCTTGATCCGCCGCCATATTTCCTGTAGAGTGCGGCGGCAGCGACAACCGGAGGGCAGGCATCATGGCGAAATTCTTTGCGGTCACCATCATCATCATCGCAATCCTTTCCGCGATTCCCATCCTGCGTCATACCTGGGACTCTCCGGAGGACATCTCTACGCATGGCGCTCTGATCGACGAGCAAATGTCGGAGACGATGGCCGAAGCCGGAATCGCTTTTCTCGCCGCGCAGTTCGTTTTGGCCATTTTCATCTGGATGTACTCCAACCGTCGCCCGGATGCACAGATCAAGAAATTTCCCGGCGGCGCCAAGGGCCTGGTGATCGGAGCCTTGCTCCTCGTCGGCGCAGAAGTGTTGGCTCTCGGTGTGTTCGGAGTGAAAGCGTGGGCCACTGTCTATCTCACGCCACCGGCGGCTGATGCCATTCCGATTCAGGTGCAAGCCGGACAATTTGCTTTCTATTTCCGCTATCCCGGTCCTGATGGAAAGTTCGGACCCATTCATCCCGAACTCAGTAATGAAGGATCGCAGAATTATTTTGGCCTCGACCCTGAGCATGACCCAGATTCGCGCGATGACGTTGTGACGGCTGAGATGGCGATCCCGGTAAACAAGGAAATCCACCTGCTCATGCATGCCAAGGATGTGGGACATTCCTTTTTTGTACGCGAGTTGCGGGTGCAGCAGGATTTCGTTCCCGGCGTAGATGTTTCGCTGCACTTCACCGCAACTAAGGTGGGTAAGTACGAGATTGTGTGTACGCAGCTTTGCGGCCTGGGACATTACAACATGAGGGCATATTTAAGTGTACTGTCGCAGTCAGACTTCGACGACTGGATGAAGAAAGAAGCGGCATTGCAGTAAAGCTTTGCCCGTCCGCATTCAGCGCGGACGGATCTCATTGAGGTGAGGCCATGCACGACATGTCAGCGCCAGCGGTGCACCATCACGCTCCTCCGACAAGTTTCATTCGGAAGCATGTTTTCAGTCTCGACCATAAGGTGATCGGCAAGCAGTATTATGCGTTGGCCCTGGTCGCCGCGCTATGCGGAATGGTCCTTTCGTGGTTGATGCGCATCCACTTGGCCTGGACCAATGCCGCCATCCCAGGCCTGCAATTGCTTTCGCCAAATGGCGCTCCCGGCGGAGTGATGACGCCGGAGTACTACCTGCAATTGATGACCATGCATGGCACGATCATGGTCTTCTTTGTGTTGACGACGGCGCCCTTCGCGGCCTTCGGCAATTTCTTTCTACCGATTCAAGTCGGCGCCGAAGACATGCCCTTCCCGCGCTTCAACATGATGTCGTTCTGGGTGACGTTCACTGCCTTCATAGCGTTGATGGCGTCGTTCTTTGTGAGTGACGGACCGACCTTGGGCGGCTGGACCCAATACGCGCCGCTCAATTCGGTGGGTTCCGTGGGAGGACCGGGCCAAGGTACGGGCGTGGTGCTCTGGATGACCTCCATTGCGCTGTTTTGCATTGGCCAATTGTTGGGCTCATTGAACTTCATCACGACCACGCTTGATCTTCGCGTCAAAGGCATGAGCCTCATGCGTCTTCCTCTCAGCGCCTGGGCGTGGTTTATTACGTCGTGCATGGGCCTGACCGCATTCGCCGTACTAATGCCGGCCTGCATTCTGGTTATTCTCGATCATCTGGCGGGAACCAGTTTCTTCGTCCCGTCGGGCACAGTAATGAATGACCAATTGCTGCCGCACTCCGGAGGTTCGACTCTCCTCTGGCAGCATCTTTTCTGGTTCTTCGGACACCCAGAGGTCTATATCGCCATCGTCCCCGGCATTGGCATCGTTTCCCACATCCTGATTACCAATATGCGTCGGCCGCTGCTGAGCCAGAGAGTGATCATCTATTCCATGGGATCGCTCGCCGTCCTTAGCTACATGGTCTATGGGCATCACATGTTTGTCAGCGGCATGAATCCGATCTCCGCGCTGGCGTTCTCTTTTCCTACGCTGGTCATCACCATCCCAGCAACCATCATCGTGCTGATACAGGTCTTCAGCCTGTACGGTTCGAAGCTGCGGATCAACTCGGCTTCGTTGTTTGCGTTGGGCTTTGTTTCGATGTTCGTCAGCGGCGGCGTGAGCGGCTTCTTCCTTGCTCAGCCGTCGATCGACATCATGCTCCACGGCACGTATTTTGTAGTAGGCCATTTCCATATGGTGATGGGCGTGGCGGCGATGTTTGGCATTTTCGCCGGCACTTACTTCTGGTTTCCGAAGATGGCCGGCCGAATGATGAATGAGACCTTGGGGAAGATTCATTTCTGGCTCAGCTTCGTCGGCGCGTATTGCATCTTCATGCCGTTCCATTACCTGGGAATGGCCGGGAACGTACGTCGGTACTCGACGTTTGTGGATGACTATCTCCAACCGTTGATTCCGGTCCATCGTTGGATCACCGTTGCTGCTCTCATCACCGGTGCGGCACAGCTGATTTTTGTCTACAACCTGATTCACAGCCGCTTCTGGGGCGCGCCGGCACCGGATAACCCGTGGGAAGCCACTTCGCTCGAGTGGAGCACGGCTACTCCGCCGCCCTTCGATAATTTTGGCGGCAAGCATCCAGTGGTTTACCACGATCCGTATCAATATGGAGTAAAGAGTTCGGTGGGCGATTACGTGATGCAAGCTTCGCCAGAGCAAGTTGCCACGGAGCACGAGGAGAAGTAAGTCGAGCAGTTAGCTCGCTAGTGATAACCAGTAACTACAGCAGTAAGTTTTTGAAGGGGAATTAGGCGGAGTTATGGCAACCACAGTACATGAGCCACCGAGAATTGACCCGGAGCGTTTGCCGGAGAAAGGGCATACGGGGAACGGCGGTTGGGGGAACTTTGTTCCCACCGACGGTGACCTGCGTGTGGCCCTGGACTATTCGCCGCCGCCATCTTCGACTGCCATTTGGGTAGTGCTGTTTGCGGTTACGATGATGTTTGCGGCCTTTACCAGCGCTCTGGTAGTTCGCAAAGGCTCATCGCAGGACTGGCAGAGTTTTACTCTGCCGCCAATCCTCTACCTCAACACTCTGATACTTCTTCTCAGCAGCGTTACGCTGGAAGTCGCTCGCCGCCGCGTCACTTCTTTCATGCGCGGCATTGAGAGTCATGCTGAGAATCCCGCACGCTGGCTCTATATAACGTTATTTCTCGGCCTACTTTTTGTAGCGGGCCAGTATGTAGCTTGGACGCGGTTACGGGCGCAGGGACTGTATCTTGCCACGAATCCAAGTAGTTCTTTTTTCTATGTGCTTACAGTCACACACGTAGTGCACGTACTGGGCGGGCTGGGCGGCCTACTCTATGTCATACGCAAGCTGAGCAGGTCGTCATTACGAAAAAACGCACTGGTCGCGACGGCACGCTATTGGCATTTCATGGGCGGCCTTTGGGTGTACTTGATGGTGCTGCTCTGGTTCACACTGTAAGGTTCAAACTGTAAGCGATAAACGCTCTAAGTTACCGATCGTAAGTTACTCGACCATTAGGAGGCGTCGTGAGCCAAGCGGACCTGACCATGGGAGCACACTCCACAGGCCTTACCATCGAGCCACCCTTTTCGATTCCTACCAAGAAGCTGGCGATGTGGCTGTTCATTATCGCGGACACCATGACGTTTGCCGCGTGCCTGGTAGCGTATGGATTCCTGCGCAATGGAACTGCCAATTGGCCGCGTCCCTTCCACAGCATCATCAATGTCGCCACAATGACGGTCATTCTCCTCACCAGCAGCTTGACCATGCTGATTGGACTGCGCGACGCTCGCGCCGGAAATAAAGACAAGGCCCTCCGCTGGATCATGATCACTGCAGTCCTGGGCATCCTTTTCGCTCTGCTGCATATTCGCGAGTGGCTCGGGCTTATCGGCGAAGGCATGACCATGTTTAAGAACCCGTGGGGAACTGGACTATTCGGGGCGTCGTTTTTCAGCATCACAGGCTTGCACCTGACCCACGTTACGTGCGGCATAATCGCGCTGATTGCGGTGGGTCTGCGCTATCGCACTGGGCGCTACAATGCGGACGATATCGAGGTTTTAGGGCTGTACTGGCACTTCGTGGATCTGGTTTGGATGTTTGTCGTCCCGTTGGTCTATCTTTTGAATCTCACTCACTAGATCGATAAAGCTTGGGAGCAGAATCTTATGTCAACGACACCTGCGGCAAAACATGAGAGCGTTGGAATCGGTAAATATTTAGTCGTTTATGTTTGCCTGCTCGCGCTCGCGGGCCTGCAATTCGTCATCGCGTATCAGAACATTGATCCGGAGCAGATGTTGACTCGCATGTTGATAGTGGCCTGTGTCGAGGCGGGACTCGCGCAATTGTTCTTCATGCATCTCTGGTCAGAGAAGCGGGCCTTTCTGTGGTTCGTCGTGATCTTTACCGTCTCGGTTCTGCTCGGCATGCAATATGGGTGGACCGACAGCTTCCGCATGCTAATGGGTGCCGCGCCCTACTCAAGATAATTACGATAGAATGGCATCGGGAGTTGGGGAGAAAAACATGGCGATTGCAAAAGCGAAATCAAAGACGGGACCGGCGAGATCGTTGCCGCTCATGGCGATGGCTCTCGTCGCGCTGCTGATGCTCGCCGCTCCGCATCCCGCTTTCTCCCAGAGTTGCGCGCTTTGTTACACGCAAGCCGCGTCAGCCGGTGCTCGGATGATTCAGGCCTTGCGCAGCGGGATTCTGATTCTCATCGTCCCGCCGACGTTCATGTCGGTTTGCATGATTTTTATCGTTCGCCACAAGAGCAATCAGTTCCGATTGGACAAAGAAGTCTCCGATCGTGAGAGCAACTGGTAGCCGACGAAATCATCTATCCTTTGAGAAAAGATGTGCCAACTACTGACTCTTGGCGCAATTATTCGGCGTTGGTTGGCCGTCAAATCTAGCCTTGATCCAGCTGATCTGATCTGAAACGGAGGTGCCCATCGCTCCGCTGGCATCGAGATCGCGATATTTCAAGAAAAGCACACGGCTTCCCTGCTTGCACATGCGGGCCACGGTTTTTGTCGTTATATCCGAAGGGACAATCGGGTCAATCTCGCCGCTGATCACGAGCAGCGGAGCGTGAGCTGCTTTTTGGCCGGGAGTGTTGCGGCTGAAAAATTCCTTTACGAAGCGGTTGCTCTGCCAGCCTGGTTTGAGAATTTCGCTGCTGAGCTCTGTCTCTACTCTTCCGCAAGCCCCGGCGGCACGCTCATACGGCCTCAGCGCGTTATCTTTCAGCATGTCGCTAACTCGAAACTCGGGATAGAGCGCCTTTAAGGTGGCCGCGACGGATAACAGAATGCGATTGGACGAACCTAAGGCGAATCGATCGTAAGCGTCTTGAGCATCCGCCAATCCCGAGGTATCAATGCTACCGAGATAGCCAGGATCGTCCAATTCACTCTCGGCGATCGCCACTGCCGCCAAGCCGCCCTGAAAAGCCCCGACGGCGATCCACTTGGAACCAATCTCCTTAGCGACTGATCGAGCCGCTGGAACGGAATACATAATGTCCAGCGCGTTCGATTGCATGTCGAGCACAGGCTTGCCGGAGTCGGCGCCCAGCCCGGAATAGTCGGTTGCGACGACCGCGTAGCCGAGATTCGCGTACATCGCGAGGATCGGCCCCGATCCAAGATTTTTCATCAACGAGGGTGCGCACGAGCGCGCCATTCCTCTGAACTCGTGCCCCCAGGCAATTACCGGCCATCCGTTCGCCGGAGGCTTGCCATCTGGAATCAATACCACCCCCGACACGGCCACGTCTTCTCCAATCACGGTGCGGGAATGATAAAGAATCCGCAAAACGGACAATTCATACGGCAGGTTGTACTGGTCGATCGACTCCGACCGAATCAGTTCTCCAGGCCTGCCCAAGGGCAGTGGATGAGGAGTGTCATAAAAGCCGGTCAGCGGAAGCGTTGCCGGCGGCCGGAATCCTTTAACGGAAGTTGCGGCCTGAGCTCGGGCAAATTCCGAACTCGCCGCCGGCCAAGCTAGAATCAGAAAAATCGCGTTAACAACCATTCTGCCATTGCGACTTGAGAACAAGGGGCGGGGCATGTTGAGCAAAAGGTGATGGTAACATCTCAGGATTTCCGGAGGCCACTGCTGGCGCGCAAAGGTGCGCTCGTCCCCGGGACACGAAAACCCTGTAGAGAGAGTAGAAGAAGAAAGTGAAACAGAATTGAAGGTCACTAGGCTAGCCGCATATTGTGCTTTTCGTGATTGAGGCTACTGACATTTTTCAGTAGTTGCGGAATATCGTTACTTATCAAGATGTATGGCCAGTGAGTGCACTTCGGAAACGTATGGGCAGGGTTACCGGGGACCGGCCTAATGTTGAGCAAACTGTGCGGAGGGGCCTGCGGTAGTGATTGATTTATCGCGTGTTCCTAGCCCGATTACCATGGCCATGTCTTTGGGGTAGACCACATCGCGCCCGCGGGCCAGAAAATGATAATAGATGGACGCCGCGGCTCCATACGATCCGAATCCCGCCCGGAGCACGCGTGAATTCGCCGCCAGTGCGACAACCATCCCTACGAGCTTGAATCCCGACGCGCCATTCGCCGCTCCGTTTCCCGCTTCGCCCACGCTCTGTCCGCCCTGCCCGGCATCACGGTCGGGTGAAGCCTGCGACGCCGCCAGCATGACTTGAATTCCAGTCGTCAGATATCTTGTCCGCGGAGTTGTCACTTCCGCTCCTCCTTCATTGTCGAGCTTCAGATGTTCGCCCTTGGTCACAGCCACGCCTTCGAGGTTCGTCTCGACCTTTTGCTCGATACCGTTCGGGGGCGCAACCTCTCGAAATAGAATTCGCAACTGCCCATTGCGGCCCAATCGACGCGCTGGGGCAACCTGCATTACTGAACCTTTGATCACGCTGCCTTCCGGCAGAATAAGATGATTTGACGCAACAAGCGGCTCGGTAATCACCGCTTCCACCGGGTCTCCCACCTTCGCCGTCGCAGAGCTCAATCCTGTCTCCAGCCGCGCATGTACCACGCTGCCCGTCGGTGGCGGCGCTCCAATGTCGCTCATCGCTCCTGGCTTTACCGCCTCAGTCCCAAAATTCAAAGGCTGCAATAAGTTCGCATCAAAACTTGTTCCTGCGTCGAGGTATTGCGGATGCACCGGCAACTGCGCCAGGACGATCCTCTTTACCTTGTGCATCTTTCCCGGTTCACGGATCTTCTTCTGCAAGTCGCTCCATTGCTGATGTATGGCCTGCCGCGTCGCGCTCACTTTATTCGACGCGGCCTCCTGCACTTTGTTCTTTTTCTTCTCCGCCTCATTCGCAGAGACGAAGCGCAGCACTCCATCCGGAGCAGGAGACGCGACCGTTTGCAAAGCCACCGTTTTCCCATCGGCCATCACCAATTCGTCAAACTGCACGTGCACCTTGCGCACTGGTGAAAAATTCCCATTCGCCGCCTGCATCGTTCGCGCCATCTTTGTTACCGGGTCAATCGCCGCTACTTTGCCATTCACCACCGTCCCAACCGGAATCAGCAGTTTGTCGAACGCATACACGGGCTCCGTCGTCTTACCATGAATTGTCTGACCCACGGCCCGAATTCGTACCTCCGAATCGAGCGCCACCTTGATCGGAGTGCCTGCCTCAACACTCATGGGCATGATTATCGGCGGGACGTCCAGGCTCACAGGCTTCTTCTGCGCGTCGGGTACATCCTCATTTTGCAAAGTCCCTGACGGAGGCCGCGGTTTCAGCGTCTGCGCGACATTCACTCCACTACAGAGCCCAACCATCAACAATGTGAGTCCGAACACCATTTGTCGCATTTCAAGAATCCCTCGATTGTGCTTGGCGAAAGAAGAGCCGCCGTTCAGAGCAGCGTGAACCGTAGGGCCAAGGTTGCGAACACCACATGCCCAGAGGAGCGAGAGAAGTCGTGTCTTCTATGAAGCACCAAACACGGCAAATGGTTGCAACTCCCATCGCTGATCGAAGAAGCGTAGCGGTAAAGCGGAGAGGGATGTTGGAAATTGCCGCTGGATGAACAAATTGTCATCTTCCGGAAAGGCGAAGGTAATGTTTAGGTCGTATCGTGATTGCTGGTCTTCGTGTGTCGCCAAGCACGTGGAATTCGGTTTGAACATACCCATGTACGCGCCCGAGAGTAGTAGGTACTGCCTTTTTGTTTCTTTATTAGGCGCAGTCTTGCAGGGGCCTTCGCGTTTTTCGGGAGTTGCCAGATGCTCCGTCAGTGGTACGGAATGCCAGCTTTCCCGCTGTTGAACGCGCGGACGAAGCGTCCGATTCGCCAAAACCGCGACGGCTGTTTCGGCTACACGATCCACCAGTCTGCAGCACTTCCCCTCCGATGTTGTGGTGGGAAGCACCATCGGCTACTTGATCGGACGGCACACTTTCCACGAGCATTGTAAGGCTAGTCTGAGCCCCATATGCCAAAACAGATATCGCATTCAAAAGCGTGAGGTGAATGATGCTCAAGATTTGGCGGTGCCATCAACTCTTTGGTTGCGTTCGGTTCCTTGCCATTTGTTTGCTTGTTCAAGTCGCCCCCTCTCTGATCGCTCAGACCGCGACAGGAGTTGTAAGAGGTACTGTCAGCGACGGGGCTGGCAAGCCGGTTGCAAATACCTCCGTGACGGCGACGAGCATTGAAAACGGGCGGAAACAAACCGTCAATGCAGGGGCTGATGGAACTTACAAACTGGAGTTGCCTGCTGGCAACTACCGGATGACGTTTGAAGCCGCTGGATTCCGGATGTTTGAGATTTCTTCAGCAACTGTCGGTGGCACGGTGCCAGCAGTTGTCGATGGGAAACTAGAACGAGGCGAACCAGTCAATGGTGACCGAGCGCCAACACAACAGGAGAGCTTGCCGAATGCGCCATCGAGTAGTACGACCGCACCCTCGCTCTCAGATCTAGGTCTATCTCCGGAGCAAACTCAGGGAAACGCACGCGAGCAAGCTCTCCTGGATAAACGGACGCACATGCTGAAGATCCATCAACGGATGGGTTTGATCACGACGATACCGCTCATTGCGACGGTGATCCTCGGTCCTGGCGCTGGCGGCAAAAGTGAAGGCACGGCTACTCGCGATTTGCATGTGGCGCTAGGCGGCCTGACGGGAGATCTGTACGGCATCACCGCTTACTACGCCATTCGCGCCCCCAGAATCCCCGGAACCAAAAAGCGCGGTCCGATAAAATTTCACGAGGCGATGGCGTGGATACACGGCCCGGGCATGATCGCCACGCCCATCCTGGGAATTATGGCGTTCGATCAGAAGAACAAAGGCGAAAAAGTTCATGGCGCCGCCTCCGCGCATGGACCAGTGGCCATCGTGACCGCTGGCGCGTTTGGGGCTGCTCTTCTTTCGGTTTCAGTGAAGTTCTGAGCACAGTTTATGAATAAGAAAATATTGATCGTCTTCATGCTCGCGGTGCTGCCCATCTTTGCAGCAGCCGACACCCAATGGCTCCTTCAAGGAAGCACTCTCACCTATCACGTATCGCATCCACTCCATCAGACAGAGGGCGTGAGTCACGCGGCTAAAGGCAAGGGCGTCTGCCATGCCGGGCAATGCGAGTTCCTGATCGCGGTACCAGTTAAGTCGTTTGATTCTGGAGACAGCAACCGAGATCTTCACATGATCCAAGTCACGCGCGGCGCCGAGTTCCCGTTAGTCACCGTACGCACTCGCCTGCCGGAATCGGCGGCCGCATCGGCAAACATCAATGTTGATCTAGAGATTCAGTTCGCCGGCCAGACGGCGCAATATAAGCAGGTTCCTTTCAAACTAGAGGCAAAAGGCGGCGAGACCCATATCACGGGGACGATTCCGGCCACGTTGATCGATTTTAAGATCGATCCGCCATCTCTGTTGACGATGCCAGTCAAGAACGACATTCCAATACGCGTGGACATGACCTGGCGTCCGCAATAGATACGGGACGCGGACCGCAATCGCAAAGTACGGAAAAAATGAACGGAGGAACGGGAAATTTGCCGTTCCTCCTTGGGTGGCATCCCAAGTACACGAGTTAGACTTTATTTGCCGTCGTGGTCTGGATCTCCAGCCGCAAGGTCACCGGTACTTTTCAGGGTAACCGAGTCCTGCGGAATCGCGTTACTTGTGAGAGCCTGAGCGGGCGGTTGTGGCTGACGAGCAGCCTGTTGCGCAACTTCGCTAGTGGAATTGACATTGGCACTGCTAATGGGATTGATCATATGAAATTAGGATCGGCGTTGTGGACGAGAATCTTTAGCGAATCGTGGCTGCGCGTAAGCCAAGTTTTCTAAGGCTGTTCTAACGTTTGAGGAGTTTCCAGCATCCCACCTGGAGGTGTAGAGTTTTGAACGGGCGGGTGGCTCCCATGAGATTGTTGGTGGTAGAAGACGACATACCGATTCAGCAGTTCCTCAAGCGAGCGCTAGTGGAGGCCGGATATCAGGTGGATACAGCCAGTACCGCACAGGCTGGCGAAATGATGGCCTTGGAGGGCATTCACGATGCCTTCATAATCGATCTTGGACTTCCAGATCTGGATGGATTGGACTTGATTGCGCGTTGCCGAGCCCATGGTAATGCGGCGCCGGTTTTGATCTTGTCCGCCCGCCGTTCTGTCGACGAGCGCGTCCGAGGGCTGGAGCAGGGCGGAGATGACTATCTCACCAAGCCATTCGCCTTTCCCGAACTGCTCGCGAGGTTGCGAAACCTCCTGCGCAGGGCCACAGTTCCACAGAATGAATCGGTACGTCTGCAAGCTGCCGACTTGCAGCTTGATTTGGTTCGTCGTGAAGCACGACGGGGCGATCACCTGCTGCAACTGACCCCACAGGAATTTTCTTTGCTGGAATATCTTTGCCGCAACGAGGGTCGAGTGGTGACCCGGACCATGATTCTGGACCATGTCTGGAAGATGAGGATTGACCCCGCAACCAACGTCGTCGATGTTCACATTTATCGTCTGCGCAGCAAAGTGGATCATGACACCCCGCGGCCGCTGATTCACACAATTCGTGGTGTTGGCTACGTTCTCAAACATGCCTAAGAATTTGCGCTCTACCGCCGCTTGGCGGATTTCGATGTGGACAACGCTGGCGTTCGCGCTCGGGACGGCCGCAGCATTCTCGGTAGTGTATTTCCTCGTCGCTCAGGGGCTCCGGGAGCGCAGCGACACTTGGCTAAGTGGCGAAGCTGAGGTTCTAGCTCAAGTGTCGGCTGACACTCCGAGCGATCACCTCTACGAGCGGATCGTTCGAGAGGTGGCAGAGCTTGCTACTCAGGAAGTACCGGATGAACGCGATGCTCGCGGCGAGAGACTGAATTCCGTTTTCTTCTTGGCAACAAATCCCAACAACGCTGAGGGTCCGTTGTGGGTCGGCCCTAGCTCGAAAGATGCTTTCGTTAAGGCGATTCAGCAGTCAAAGCTCGCTCCGGGACCTCCGAAATCCATAACTGTCGAAGGATATCGACAAACGTTTCGCGTAGTTGAGAAGGCGCAAAATGGAAGAACTGTTTATCTGGGACTATCGGATCACGGGGCCAGGCATGTGCTACACACACTGGCTCGCCGTTTCCTGATGGTTTGGGGCGCCATGTTCCTGCTCGGTTTTGTCATCTCCTACTGGAGCGCGCGCCGTACCCTGCACCGTGTGGAACGAATTACGGAAACGGTCGCGCGAATTGGAACCGAAGACTTAAAGGAACGCTTGCCTGAACCTGTGAATTCAGATGAAATTTCGCGATTGGCTAAGACTTTTAATAACATGCTGGATCGGCTCCAGGCTTCGGTGAATCAGCTTCGCACTGTCACTGGCAGTATCGCGCACGACCTCAAAAGTCCAGTGACCTTGATTCGTGGGACGCTGGAATCGGCATTATGTAATGAAGGAAATGATACGTGGCGCGACTCGGTTGGCGGGGCGATCGAAGACCTGGATAGGCTCTTGCAGTTGCTGAACACTACGCTGGATCTTGCCGAAGCCGAAGCGGGAGCGCTTCACATCGATCGCGGCCCAGTTGACTTCTCCGATGTCGTGCGACAACTGGTCGATATTTACCAACCGGCGATGGCTGAGCATCATCACGAAGTGACAACCGACCTCGAAGAGCACGTGGTCGTGGATGCCGACCTGAACTTGATGAATCGTGTGGTAAGCAATTTGCTTGAAAACGAGTTGATTCATTTGCCTGCGGGATGCCGAGTGGATATCCGGCTCCGCTCGCAGCAAGGGTCGGCAGAACTAGTGATTGAAGATAATGGTCCAGGATTCTCACCCGATATCGGCAGCCAAGTTTTCAAACGATTCGTGAAGGGAAAGAATTCTCCCGGTCATGGTCTCGGACTTGCCTTTGTGGAAGCAGTTGTCCAGGCTCATGGGGGCGGTGCACGGGTCTCCGACCGTCCTGGAGGCGGCGCTGTTATAACTTTGTCGCTGCCCGTTAGCGTGCTGCAAGCGGCATAAGCACCACATTTCTAGCGGGCTTCGAGAATCCCTCCATCAAGAAACCACTGGCGAGAAGTGCCCAGAGAAAGTTATGCACTCACTTCGCCGGTGACATCCGGCACCGCGACAGGTTCGTAGGCATCTTTCGCGTCCGGATTACTTGGTCGCGATCGGCGGCCAAAGAAGGCTTCTCTCGCCAGTTTAAGAATGGTTCGGCGGTTTTGTGCGACAACCTTTAGCCATGCCATTTTCCCCATCATGGGGAAATATATCCCGCGGAAGCATAA
>Ga0187859_10000778_pt1 | contig 20923 bp, 21 predicted proteins | sample June2016WEW_10_1_2_FD_133019 | JGI IMG/M metagenome (GOLD analysis project Ga0187859, IMG submission 133019) | Peatland microbial communities from SPRUCE experiment site at the Marcell Experimental Forest, Minnesota, USA - June2016WEW_10_10 | ecosystem: Environmental > Terrestrial > Soil >...
CAGCCGGAGGGTCTGAATGCCGCTTGATACCTTGACGATTACCGATAACCGCACGGGGCAAAGTTACACGCTTCCTATCGAAAATGGAACGATTCGCGCGATCGACCTGCGCAAGATTAAAACTGGGCCCGAAGATTTCGGATTAATGACCTACGATCCCGCCTTCACCAATACCGCTTCCTGCCGAAGCGCGATCACTTATATTGATGGCGATAAGGGAATCCTGCGTTATCGCGGTTATCCAATTGAGGTTTTGGCCGAGCATTGCACCTATCTGGAAGTTGCGTATCTGCTCCTTTTCGGCGAACTGCCTAACCAGAGTGAGTTGAAGGATTGGGTGTATGAGATCACGCACCACACCATGCTCCACGAGACCACCAAGAAATTCATGGAGGGATTCCGCGACAACGCGCATCCGATGGCGATGCTGGTGAGCACGGTGGCGGCGCTGTCGACGGTGTATCCCGAGGCGAAGAACGTGCACGATCCGGAGGCGCGGTTGCTTCAGATCAAGCGACTGATCGGCAAGATGCCGTCGATTGCGGCCATGTCGTATCGCCACATGGTGGGATTTCCGTACGTCTATCCTGACAATGATCTGACCTATACCGAAAACTTCATGAACATGTTGTGGAAGATGGTCGAGCCCAAGTATGTGGCCAACCCGGTGATTGCCCGGGCGCTAGACATACTTTTCGTTTTGCACGCCGATCACGAGCAGAACTGCAGCACCAATACGATGCGAGCGGTGGGCAGCGCACAGGCCGATCCTTACCTGGCGACGGCTTCAGCGGCATCGGCGCTTTCGGGACCGCTGCACGGCGGCGCGAATGAAGAAGTGCTGCGCATGCTGGACGAAATTGGTTCGAAGAACAACGTGCCCGCCTACATCAAGAAGATCAAGGAAGGTAAGGGCAAGCTGATGGGCTTCGGGCATCGCGTCTACAAGAACTACGATCCGCGGGCCAAGATCATCAAGTGGGCGGCCGATCAGGTGTTCGAAGTCACTGGACGAAACGCGCGGCTTGAAATCGCGTTGGAGCTCGAACGCATAGCGCTGGAAGACGATTATTTCGTGCAGCGCAAGCTCTATCCGAATGTGGATTTCTACTCCGGCATCATGTACCAGGCGATGGGCTTCAAGCCGGAGATGTTCACCGTGCTATTCGCGATTCCACGTACGGTCGGGTGGCTGGCGCAGTGGCAGGAAATGATCGTCGATCCCGAGCAGAAGATCGCACGCCCGCGCCAGGTTTGGATTGGGCATGAGACGCGGGAGTTTGTGCCGATGGAAAAGCGCGGCAAGACAGAACCTGTATTGCAAAAGTAGGAGACGTAGCGTTTAGATTGGAGGATGGGCATCAAGCCCATCCCAAATTCGCGTAGGGGCAGGTGCCCACACCTGCCCGGCCGGGCGCAAGCCCGGCAGTCACCCGCCGGCAATTGCTCCGATGACAATAAGAGGCTCCTTGCCGGATGCAACGGCATCGGGCAGCGGCGCGTCTGGTGACTCGTGGGACAAATCCTCTTCGCAGGCGAAGAAGCGCAGGAAGGCTCGGCGCTGAAGAGTGACGTGGTCGCGGATGGTGCCGCGAAGCATGGGATAGCGGGCCTCGAGTGCGTCGAGGACGGAACGCTGCGTGACTGGGCCTTCGACTTCAAGTTCTACCTCGCTGCCGACTTGCGCCAGCGTTCGGAGATGTTGCGGGAGGATGACGCGAATCATCGTAGAATCCACCTCATCTATAACGCTGCAGTCTCGCCAATGCAAGGCTACATAGTTAATGGTTGATCTAGGGAAATTCAACAAGGAGCTTTCGTCGAATCTCATCCCGATACAACACTTCAACGCACGCAATCTTGTCATCAACTATATCGAGTATCAACATCCCTTGTTGTGGCTCTAACGAGACGTTTCGGTGGCCTGGGCCATAGGCACCTTTAGGTTTGGGCTGAACATAGAAAGTGGCGCAGAAGTCGTCGCCGCAGCGGCATCGCTCCAGAATGGCCAACCCTGGTACTTGCGCCGCTAGTTCGGATTCCCCTTTTTGTACTAGCAACTGCTGAAGCTCCTCTGACAGTAACGGGAAAGCATCGACGAGGGGCTTGGGAGTTTCGTTACCTTGATTCATGGCAGCGTCTGCACCTCCACCGACAGTACTGCCGGCAGATCGCGCACAATCGGATTCCAGCTATCTCCCGCGTCGGCGGAGGCGTAGACCTGCCCGCCGCTGGTGCCGAAATAGATGCCGCATTCGTCGAGCGAATCGACCGCCATTGCGTCGCGCAGCACATTCACGTAGCAATCTTTTTGCGGCAGGCCTTTGGTTAGCGGCTCCCACTCGTTGCCGCCGCCGCGGCTGCGGAAGACGCGCAGCTTGCCATCCATCACGAAGTGATGCGAGTCGCTCGTGATCGGCACGACGTAAATTGTCTCGGGCTCGTGAGCATGCACGTCGATCACGAAGCCGAAATCGGTCGGCAGGTTGCCGCTGATTTCATGCCATGAATCGCCAGCGTCGTCACTGCGCATGACGTCCCAATGCTTCTGCATGAAGAGCACTCCGGGGCGCGTGGGATTCATGGCCACGTGGTGGACGCAGTGGCCGATCTCGGCTCGCGGGTCGGGGATGTATTGAGAGTAGAGGCCGCGATTGATCGGCTTCCATGACTTGCCTCCGTCATCGGTACGGAAAGCGCCGGCAGCCGAGATGGCGATGAAGATACGATCGGGATTGCTGGGATCGAGAATAACGGTATGCAGGCACATGCCGCCAGCGCCGGGTTGCCATTTCGGGCCGGTGCCGTGACCGCGGAGTCCGGGAAGTTCTTTCCAGTTCTCGCCGCCATCGGTTGAGCGAAAAAGGGCGGCGTCTTCGACTCCGGCGTAAACCGTGTTGGGATCGGTGAGCGACGGTTCTATGTGCCACACGCGTTTAAATTCCCACGGACGCTGCGAGCCGTCGTACCACTGATGCGTGGTCAGCGGTGCGGCAGAGGCGTCATAGACGAACTTGTTGCTGGCGGCTTTCGGAGGACCAGGAGTGGGCGGCGCGCCGGGCGGCGTTCCGGGCTGGTGCCAGGTTTTGCCGCCGTCGTCAGAGCGCTGAATCAACTGCCCGTACCATCCGCTGGTTTGGGAGGCATAGATGCGGTTGGGATCGGCGGGCGATCCTTTCAGGTGATACATTTCCCAGCCGGCGAAGTGAGGGCCGCTGATATCCCATTTTTCGCGCTTGCCGTCCGACGTTAGAATGAATGCGCCTTTGCGTGTGCCGACCAGAACCCGTACCTGGCTCATCATGTGCTCCTTAAGTAGCGCTTGATCTGTTCCAACCGATTTATTCAAAACTAACTCGCCGAGACCGAGCATAAGTGCTCATCGACCGGAGCCGCCGTACCGTCCGACCCCTTGGTGGCCGGAATCGTTCGATGAGGATGCCAGTGCCCGACGCGATCGCTCACCTGACTGGGGCCGCCGTTCCATCCGACCATCTGCCCGCGGGAACCATGAATACGTCGATTGGTTCCGGGGCGCCACTGAACTGTGGATTCAGCATGACGGGAGAGTTGGAAAGATCTGCACCCCAAACGGCACCGTCCATGAGCGGAGTATAAAACATCAAGTGAGCGATCCAGTTGTGGTGGCCGCCATCGGTAAGGTACTGGTCCTTTGACATCATGTAGGACATGGCTCCAGGCTCCAGTGGCGGCAGCCCTTGCTTCACGAATGCCTTGATGCCGTCGATGATCTGAGCTTTGGATTGACCGGCCAATACCATCTCCGTTCTTTTATACGTCAGCGGCAGGATGGAGCGGGCAGCCGGCGGATTGTAGCAGACCGGACCGCGAACTTTAGGGTTCCAAAAATTAGCGGCATCCTCACCATTGATTGGGCCCATCCACCCTCGCTCCACGACGCAGACGAAGCCGTTCTTGCCCTGGACGGCAGTTTCATAGCCATGACGTCCCAGGACCAAGACCTCGGCGTCGCGTGAGATGGATTCCGGGGCCGCGCTCCGAGCCAGAGCAATCTCATCATTCCGATCCGCGATCAGATATTGCTCAAGCGGAGCCATGCTCGGATACGCTGCTTTGGCGTTCTGCGCTGGCGCTCGCCAAGCCACACCCAGCGCGAAAAACGGCAGCAAGGCCAGCGCAAAGCTTCTTAGTGTGATCGTCCCGACGGTCCTGCGCGGCATAGATTTCTCCTGATCTTATTCGCCACGATAGGCTCTCTTTAGGGCTTCAATGTCAATTTTGATCATGCCCATCATGGCCTTGAAAACTCTTTGTGATTTCACCGGGTCTTTGTCCTGCATCAGTTCGATCAAGGCTTTAGGGATGATCTGCCAGGACACGCCAAATTTGTCTCTCAGCCATCCGCATTGCACTTCCGACCCACCGGCGGTGAGCTTCTCCCACAACTCATCCACCTCGGCCTGGGTTTCGCAGTCTACGTAGAACGATATGGCGGGAGAGATTGTGTACTGCGGGCCGCCGTTCAGCGCCATGAATTTTTGCCCTTCAATCTGGAAGGTGGCCAACATCACGGTGCCTTTCGGCCCCGGACCGGCTTCTCCGTAACGAGCAAGGTTAAGGATTTTTGAGTCCTTGAAAATGGACACATAGAAGTTGGCGGCTTCTTCGGCTTTGCCGTCGAACCACAGGAAGGGAGTAATTTTTTGCATAGAAGAATCCTCTAACGAGTTGCTAGGCCGCTTTCTGGGCGGCTTTTTCGCAATTCACCATCCACGGAATACCAAAGCGGTCCACCACCATGCCGAAGCGCACGGCCCAGAATGTTTCCCCGATCGGCATCGTGGCCTTGCCATTTTCTTGCAAGCCGTTGAATATCCGCTCCGCCTCGGCCGGATTGTCGACGCTGATGTTGACCGAGAAGCCCTGCGGTTTCTGCTGGTGCTCGGGCGGAGCGTCGCTGCCCATCATGACTTGATCGCCGAATACCAGGCGGGCATGGATGATTTTACTGCGCCATTCGGCGGGCACATGAGCGGCGGCGGGCGTTTGTTCGTGGGTAGTTATGGCCACAATCTTTCCGCCCAGCAATTTCTCGTAAAACTCGAATGCCTCCCGGCACTGGCCGGTGAAAAAAAGGTAGGGATTCACTTGCATGGCCGCTCCTCCGATTTGGCATTTAGAACTTGCTTGGGTGAAATTAACAAATGTTACTTGCAAAATGCAAGTAATAATTTATCATAAACACAAATGCCCAGAACGCCGCGGAAAAAATCTGGCCCGAAGCGACGGTCGGAGTGTCCTCTAAACGCCTCGGTGGAGATGTTGGGCGACCGCTGGTCGTTGTTGATTATTCGCGACATGATGCTGCGCGGATTTCACAGCTACAAGGAATTCCTGGAGTGTTACGAGGGAATTGCGACCAACATCTTGGCGGACCGGCTGCGCAAGCTGATCGAGAACGGGATTCTCGCGGCTTCGCCGGACCCGTCGGACGGGCGCAAGCTGAATTATTCGCTGACCGCGAAAGGAATCGATCTGGCGCCGGTGCTGACGGAAATGGTGCTCTGGGCAGCGTCCCACGAAGAAACAGGAAATCCAGGGCTGGTAAAGCAAATGCGGGAGGACAAAGGAAAATTTCTGGCGGGTATACGCGAACGTTGGAAAAATGGCGGATCGATGCGGCCCCTAGCTCCGGGACTGCCTTAGGAGGACTTCTTTTTAGTCGGCTTCGGTTTCAGGGTCTTTGCGTACGCGTAACTTATTTCGAGATACTTCTTCAGCTCTTTCGTATTTTGCAATAACGCGTCGGGGACCGCCACGTACTCCTTCATGACCGCGCCATAGGCCTCGAAAAGATTGGTCTCGTGCTTCTTCAGGAATTTCTCGCGCTCGCCCTCGGGAAGCCGAATCGCCAGGCGGGAGTCGTGCAGTAGAGTAAACATATTGCCATTGAACGAGGTGTAGGGGTTTGCAGTGCCTTTACGCTCGATCTCGGGAAGGGTCGCGATGAGTTGGTCGTAGAAGGCTACTCTTTCGTTGGCAGCGGCTTTTTTCCGTGAAGGCATGACCGAATCCTGATGGCGATGGAGAATACAGGGTAGCAAGATATACCAAATTGAGGAGCGGCGTGGAACCCGTGATCGCCCGGACTGCTCCCAATCTGGAAGGCGACGAGCGGATTTTTCCGAAAACGGACGTACACTCCCCTTCGGTAACCCCCGGTAATCGACGGTAACCATCGTACCGCAGATAAGCGGCCTTACAATTACCTTACTCCGCGGTATCACTCCGCGATCATGCTCTGCGATGTTGGTCGCGTGGGCGGAGGGGTTTCGTCTGGGAATCTCCCAGCGAGAGTTGGAACCCGTTCGGTATCGCTCGAGGCAAGCGCGGGCGCTGACCGGGGAAAAGGCTGGAGTCCGCACCTTATGGCGTTTGGTTTTGGCTTCAACAAACAGAAGGTTCTCAGCGCCGCGGAAAAGTTTGTCCAGCAGGGCAAGCTGCAGAACGCCATTGCTGAGTACGACAAAATCCTCAAGAACGATTCGAAAGATCTTACCGTCAACAACACGATTGGCGATCTCTACGCGCGCATGGGCGACACCGCCAAGGCTATCGAGTGCTTCAAGACGGTCGGCGATGCTTACGCTGCTCAGGGTTTCACCGTCAAGGGCATCGCCATGTACAAGAAGATCACCAAGCTCCATCCGAGCGTGGACGCATCTTTGAAATTGGCGGAACTCTACACCCAGCAGGGGCTCTTCAACGACGCGCGCGCGCAATATCTGCAAGTCGCCGAAGATTTCATGAAGAATGGCGACCTCGAACAAGCGGTGCGCCTCTTCCAGAAGGTCCTCGAAATGGACCCGGAAAACGTGCCCATGCGGGTGAAGCTGGCCGAGGTTTACGTCCGGCTGGGAAAAAAGAAAGAAGCCTGGGAGATTTTCAGCGCCGCCGCCGAAGCGCTGCGCGGTCGTGGCGCGCTGGCCGCCGCCGAAGACATTCTGAAGCGCATGCTGGTGCTGGATCCGGGCAACAGCTACGTTCTCTTGCTGCGCGGGAAGGCCGCGCTGGAAAGCGACGATCCGAAGAGCGCCATTGAGTATCTGGAGAAGGCGCCCGACCTGGATTCTCATCCCGAGGCGTTGCGCGACCTGCTCAAAGCATATCTGCAGATTGGAACGTTGCCCAAGGCTGCTCCGCTCGCGGAGAAATTGCTGACGGTGCATAACGATGCCGAAGGCCTGTTTCTGCTGGCGGAGGGTTGCTCGCGCCTCGGGCAATATCACGAAGCGCTCGATGTTTATACGCGCCATGCCGATCGCCTTCTGGCAACCGACTCGGCTAAGCTCCTGGGCAGCCTGCACACCATGATCGCGCAAGTGCGCGACGACGCGGGCGCTCTCGAGCTGCTGTTACTGCTGCTGAACAAAGCTGGCGAAAGCACCCACGTTAACGAGGTCATGGAGCTGCTCGCCCACGCTTCGGTAAAGAACGGCGACTTGGCCCGCGCTCGCGATCTGTATCAGACCCTGAGCACCACCGAACCCCAGAACCAATTGCACCTGCAGAATTATCAGCAGGTGGTGGACCGCATGGAGGGAGCGGCCCCAGTCGCCGGGATCACTCCCGAAGAAGGAGCTGTGATCGTTGAGGAACTGGAAGCAACAGCTCCGGTCATCGATCAATCGTATCCCGACCACGTCGCTATCGCAGTGCGCTCGGCGGTCACAGATGCGGACCTGTTCCTTTCTTACAATCTTCCTGATAAGGCAGTCGTGCCACTGCTTGGAGCTCTGCCGCAAGCGCCGCGCGATGCTCGGCTGAACCAGCGTCTCGCAGCCCTGCATACGCGCTTCCATCGTTTTACCGAAGCGGCGGTTTGCTGCCGCACTCTTGAGAGCGTCTACCACGACGCTGGCTATCCGGATGAAGCTGTGCGCTATGGGGAACTGGCGACACGCTATGAGCAGACTGCGGAAATCGCTCCCCCATCAGCTGGAAAATTGGCGGCAGGAGCGTTAGCGGCCTCGGCTGCGGCCGGCTCGTCACAGACGGATTCGGCCGCGGACCATCGCGCAGCGGCGGCAACGCCCGCACCCTGGCCGACTGTGGGAAGCTCAGCTTCCGATCATGCAACCTCCGAAGCCGCGCCTCCGGAATTCGCGGTCCAGGAGATGGCGGTGCATGCGCCCGCTGACACGCACTCCGAAGTTTCTGCTGACCTGGCGTCGGAATGGGAAGATTCGCTTTCGGTCGAAGAGCCGGAGACGCCGGAGACGCAAAGTGCGGCTGCCGAGCTGGCGCCGGTCGTCAAGAGCGCGCCTCCCGCCGATGCCGCCAGTAATCCCGAGATTGCCGAGACGGTCGAAGAGATTCATTTCTATCTCGAACACTTCATGACAGACCAGGCTCGCGCCGGGCTGGAGAAGCTTGAGGCTCTGACTAGCGATGCCCATATTCTCGATCCGTTGCGCGCCGCGGTCGAGTCAGCGGGCCAGCCGCCGACCGAGTCAGAGCCTGAGATCGCGGAGATCAACGCCGACGATCCTGCCGAATTCGCGGTTCCGATTGAAGCTGATTCGGCGAGTGATTCACCGCCCGAGCTGAGTGTCGCGCACGAGCATCCGGCCGACGAGGGAATCGAAGACCAGTTCAATCCTGCGCCCGTGGCGCCAGAACCAGCTTACGCGGAAAGCGCTCCGGCAGGAGTTGCGCATGCGGAAGCAGGCGACCTGACCGCAATGGTCGCGGATCTGGAAGCTTCACTGGGCGATTCTTTCCCGCAAGCGCCACCAGTTGCCGATCGTGCAAAAACAGTCGCGGCGTCGACTCCGTCTCCGGCAACACAGTCTTTACCGAGCTGGCCGGTAGCGCCAGCGCCGAAGCGCGAAGCGCCAGCCCGTGCGGTCGCGCCCGCCGCCAAGGGCACGCCAGCAAAGACGACAAAGATCGAGCCGCCCGCTGCCGCGCCCATTGCCGCGGCTGCTCATGCCGCAGCCAGCCCTGCTATGACTTACACCCCCTCGTCTCCGCGCTCTCTCGGGGCGGGAGCCGAGGCCATGCATCCCTCCGACAGCATCGACCTTTCGGAAATGTTTGGCGAACTAAAACATGAATTGGAAGAAGATGTGGCCGCCGGCGACGACGATCCGGAAACTCATTACAACCTGGGCGTCGCCTTCCGTGAGATGGGCCTGCTCGACGAGGCCATCGCTGAGCTGCAGAAAGTCTGCACTTCGATCGAACGCGGCAAGACATTCGCCCAACCAGTTCAAACCTATACCTGGCTCGCACAGTGCTTCCTTGATAAAGGAGTGCCGCAAGCGGCGATCCGCTGGTATGAGAAGGCTCTGAACATCCCCGGCCTCGACGACGAAGCCCGCGTTGCTATTAACTATGAGCTCGGTTCTGCGTGCGAAACTGCTCAGGACAAGCCCGCAGCGCTGCGGCACTTCACCAGCGTGTACGGTTCCAACATCGATTATCGCGACGTGGCCGAGCGCATACAGGCTCTAAAGTCGTAGAATGCACGGAGTGGGTTCGGAATTAGGGCTGGTTTAGTTCAGGCGCGGAATGTTGAAAGGCGATCCTCCGCCGGACCGGCGTCCTGTCCCACGACGACGCGTGCAATGATTTCCGATCCCAAGCTACCTTTTGCCAGCAACTCCAGCAGTGTCGGAGAATTCAAATCTCCGGCTGAACCCCCGTTCGGCGTCGATCCCGCGCCGGCTTCCGATTCTCGACCATCATCGTCCGCTGCGCGGCTATGGCTTCGCCGGATTGGAGTCCTTCTGTTTGTGTTCTTTTGCGCGACTCTGGGAGTGATGTTGATGATTCTTCCCTGGCGTCCCGAATGGTCGGATAACCCGCTGCTCCTCCCCTACCCTACTCTGCGCGCCTTCGCAGCCAGCGGCTTCGCGCGAGGAGTCTCGACCGGCCTCGGTGTGCTTAATGTCTGGATAGGCTTTTGGGAGGCGATTCAATATCGGGAAGAGGAGTGAAGCATTAGGTTATTGAATCATTAAGACAATGCCCAACGATTCAATAGCTCAATGTCTCAATCATTCAATGTCTCAATGATTTTCTATGACTGATCAAAAACTCAAACCCGCACCGCTCGCCTATCAGAACGAACCCTTTCTCAACAGTCCCGACGGCAGAATTCTGCGCCTTTTGTCCGAGTATAGTGAGCCATTGTCTCGTTTTCGCCGCGAGCAGATTCAGGACACGGTCGTTTTCTTCGGATCGGCACGCATTCACAGCCATGACAATGCCAGCAGCCGACTCACCGAGGCGCGCGGCGATGGGAGCAAAGTTGCCGCCGACCAGCAAGCCAGGCAGATGAAGCGCGCCGAAGCGGCCGTCGACATGGCTCGCTATTACGAGGACGCGCGCCGCCTCGCCCGGCTGCTCACGGAATGGTCCACGCAGATTCCGGCCAAACGGCACCGCTTTGTCGTCACCACCGGCGGAGGACCGGGCATCATGGAAGCAGCGAATCTCGGCGCCCATGAAGCGGGAGGCAAGACAATTGGCCTCAATATCAATCTACCCTTCGAGCAGAATCCCAATCCTTACATCACGCCGTCGCTTAACTTCGAGTTCCATTATTTTTTCATGCGCAAGTTCTGGTTCGCCTATCTGGCCAAAGCGCTGGTCATCTTTCCCGGCGGCTTCGGCACGCTCGATGAACTTTTTGAAATTCTCACCCTAGCCCAGACCGAGAAATTGGCCAAAAAAATTGTTGTTGTTATCTATGGCAGCAGTTATTGGAAGAAGATCATCAACTTCGATGCGATGGTGGATGCTGGAGTCATCTCCCCCGCTGATCTCGAACTGTTTAAGATGTCGGATTCGCCGGAAGAAAGCTTCGAATTCCTCAAAGACGGACTTACTAAGTATCATCTCGCCCCACAACAGACCAAGCGCGCGGGCGAACCGGCCGTTCCCGAAATCGCCAGAACCCGCCCCTGACGCAGTGTGGAGTGCGCAGTGTGGCGCGGGCGCCCTCGCCCGCATGCTCTCGAAACAGTGAAGTAGCAGGGCATGCAGCAGACGAGTCTTCCCGAGTTTTGAACTTACAGGCGACTGTTTCCGTATACACTTCTTCGAGTCTGTGTCTCGGGAGAGACCACCAAAATGCCACTGCAAACACGCCGGTTCACGGCGCTCAGTTGCCTGATCTTTTTCTGCGCAACTTTCTATGGAACTCTTGGCGCAACGACTGCGCTTGCGCAGCCGCCAGCCGCAAATGAAATGCCCTCCGTGATCCAAGTCCCACCAGAGGCCCAGCCATCACCACATTTTGACGCGCAAGCCGCAACCAATGCTTACCTCGCGCAGATTCCCGCCGACAAGACAGCCCGCTCCGACGCCTACTTCGAAGGCGGCTACTGGATGATCCTGTGGGATTTTCTCTATGCGGCGATCGTATCGCTACTGTTGCTGAATTTACGATGGTCGGCGCGCATGCGCGATCTCGCGGAACGCGTTACTCGCTTCAGGCCGGTGCAGACGTTTGTGTATTGGTTGCAGTATCTCGTACTCACGTCTATTCTTCTTTTCCCGCTATCGGTTTACGAAGATTATTTCCGCGAGCACAAATATGGGTTGGCGACTCAGACTTTTGGCCCGTGGATGGGGGACCAACTGAAGAACCTTGCGGTCAACCTGGTGTTGGGCGGCCTGCTGACGATGATGCTCTTCGGAATTGTGCGCCGCCTTCCGCGCACCTGGTGGATCTGGGGTGCAATTGCGACCCTCCTTTTCATGGTTTTCACTGTGCTGATCGCGCCGGTTTATATAGTGCCCATTTTCAATAAGGTTACTCGACTCGATGATCCGAAGATTGTCGATCCGATCCTCAGCATGGCGAGAGCGAATGGAATTCCCGCCAAAGATGTTTATACGGTCGATGCATCAAAGCAGACGACGCGCATGAGCGCCAACGTCAGCGGCGTCGCCAATACGATGCGCATCACGCTCAATGACAATCTCCTGCGCCGCGGCTCGCCAGAAGAAATTGAGGCGGTGATGGGACACGAGATGGGGCACTATGTTCTGCACCACGTCTATAAGGACACCCTGTTTTTCTCGATCGTTATCGTGCTATTTTTCGCCTATCTCTACCGTGGACTCAATTGGGCGCTCGAACGCTGGGGCGAGAAGTGGCAGATTCGCGGCGTCGGAGACACGGCTGTGCTGCCGCTCGCGGTGCTGCTGTTGCTGGTCGTGGGCTTCATTCTCACTCCCATATTGAACACCTGGACTCGCACACAAGAGTACGAAGCCGACATGTATGGGCTGAACACGAGCCGGCAACCTGACGGCTTCGCGCAGGCTGCCATTCATCTCGGAGAGTATCGCAAGATGAATCCTGGGCCGGCGGAGGAGTGGATTTTTTTCGATCATCCCAGCGGCCGCAACCGCATTTATGCCGCCATGCGCTGGAAAGCCGAGAATCTAAAATTGTCTGCGGGGCAGTAGTGTGGAGCGGGCACCCTCGCCCGCGCCTTGCGTTGGGTTGAGCTGCCAGAGTTTCGCGAGAGGCGAAGTCGGAGCGCGCTTGCCCCAGAATTAGAACGCGTCCCGTAGTAGTCTGAGAGCTGATGGCGAACCGCTGTTTGCTCTACTACATCACCGATCGCAGCCAGTTCACCGGTGAAGAACACGCGCGCCGCCGCGCCGTGCTCGACAAAGTGGCTGAAGCCGCACGTGCCGGCGTCGATTACATCCAGCTCCGCGAAAAAAGTCTGAGTGGTCGTGAGCTCGAAATATTGGGACGAAAAGTGGCTGAAATCATGCGTCAGAATTCACCGTCGAGCCGCCTCTTGATCAATTCCCGCGTCGACATTGCGCTGGTCGCGGGCGCTGATGGTGTTCATCTGCGCGCAGACGATGTCTCCCCTCGCGAAGTCGCGGAAATGTTAACCGCCTCTGCTCAGTCGCGGCACGCCAGCCACTTTATTATCGCCTCCTCCTGCCACTCGATCGAAGATTTGACTCGCGCCGAATCCGCCGCCGTTGACTTCGCGGTCTTCGCGCCCGTGTTCGGAAAAACCGGCTGTCGCCAGGTTGTACCCACCGGACTTGCCACTTTGCGTGCGGCCTGCCAGGCGAAAGTTCCCGTTCTGGCCCTCGGCGGCATCACGATGACCAATGCTCCATTGTGCCTGGATGCGGGAGCCGCTGGTGTAGCCGGCATCCGCTTGTTTCAGGATAATAAAATCGAAGATGTGGTTCGCGCGCTGCGGAATGCTTGATACATGACGCCCACCGGCCTGATCCAATCAACGTTTCTTACGTCATCGGCCCAAGAGCAAACTTCGGCGCAAATTCCCGCGCTCGTCCGAATGCCGGCGGGATCGTTCCTCATGGGCTGCAACGCCGGGCAAGACAATGAACGACCCGTGCACCGTGTCTGGGTTGATGAATTTCTGCTTGCCCCGCGGCAAGTCACGAATAGCGACTACGGCCGCTTCTTAGACGCCACAAAATCATCGCCGCCTCCGTTCTGGAGCGACTTGGCTTTCAACCATCCGCAGCAACCAGTTGTCGGGGTATCGTGGCGCGATGCAATGCGTTATTGCGCGTGGCTCAGTGCAAACTCCGGCAGAAAGTTTCGCCTGCCGACCGAGGCCGAGTGGGAGCGCGCGGCGCGTGGGGCCGGTGGCGGAGATACTGCGAGCGCGCTGTTTCCGTGGGGAGACATGCCACCGCAGTCGCTATCCGGCTATGCCGAGCGTTGCGCTGCATGGTGGAAAAGCGGTCCCGAGCCCGTCGGTCTCGCCGCACCGAATGAATACGAACTCTACAACATGTGCGACAACGTGCATGAGTGGTGCAGCGACTGGTACTCGGCCGATTATTATGAGGTGTCACCCGAGCGCAATCCCCACGGGCCTGAAACTGGCGAGCGGCGCGCTTCTCGCGGCGGGTCGTGGCGGCATCATGTGAAGATTTCGCGTTGCGCTGCCCGGTCGAGCATCCCGCCCGAATTCAAATATGCGGATTACGGGTTTCGCATCGCGTGCGACATAGCTATCGCCGCGCCGCAATAATCTCCAGAACTCCGGGAGTGATCATGCGCGCTCCCGCCGTGGCCTGGAAGTTGATAAACGCTTGCCACATGGATTCCGCGCGGCTTGGCGAAACATATCCCATCTCGATGAGGCGACTGCGTCCGACTTGAACGAAAGTTGCTAACCAAGTCCAGCTAGGGTGATCGGGGCTCACGATATCGATAATGGGTCGCGCGGCACGAATCTCAAAGCCAAGTTCCTCGAGCCAGAGGGGCAGGCACAATCCGATGTCGGGCTCACCGCCGCTGTCGCGCCAGCTGGCCATCACCACGCTTACGAATTCTTCGAGCTCAGGGCATCGCGGCGCCGCACGCCAAGTGGAATAATCGAAATACTCGTGAAGAACCATTACGCTGTTCGGCGCGAGCGCGGCAGCTATCCGCGCGAGAATCGTCCGGGGATTCTTCACGAAGGCAAGAACCCAGCGACACCAAGCCCGGTCGGCCACTACAGTCGGAAACTCATCGGCCTCAAGATCGGCGGAATGTGTGGTGATGTTGCAAATGTGGCGCTCGCGACATGTCGCATCGAGAGCACGAAGAAATCGTTCGGACTTGTCAATCGCCACCACGCGCCCGGAAGAACCGAGCATCTCGGCGAGATCCAGCGCTGCGTAACCCGGCCCACAGCCCACATCCAGCACTACTTGACCCGGCCCTATCCCGGCAGAGTGCCAGGCTTCCTGCGCATGCAGCCGCCACGCGCGATGCTGCAAACCAAGCCGCTCGATCTCCTCATCATGGGTTCCCAATACGTAGTCTTTCGTGGATGCCATTCTTCCCTCACGCGCCGTGTCCGGCGCCTCATGCGAATGTACCGGTGCGCGATCTTCCGCCTCTATCCGTTTCTTGCGGTCAAACACCCGAATTAAGCACATCGCCGGCTGACCTGCGCTGGTGTAGATTATGAGCGTCCTCGCGAAAGGAGAATCATGTACTCTATTCGTTCCCTCGATGTCTTGTCCTGCGCGAAACTGACGGCCGCCATTTACGGTTGCCTGGCGCTGATTGTATTGCCCCCACTCGTCCTTGTGAGCGGATTCTCGTTTCTTCTGCACGGACCAAATCCTCAGCCTTATTGGGGCCTCTGGCTTGTTCTTCCCGTGATTCTCGCCCCCCTCCTCTATGGATTGATCGGGTTTCTTATCGGGGCGCTGACGGCGTGGGTCTATAACTTCGCTGCCCGCCGGATTGGCGGCATCCAATTAGAGTTGCGACCAATCGTCGCGATCCCCAGTATGCGAGGATAATTCGAGTTTATGACTGACCTCGCATCCCAATATCTCGAAGAAATGAAGCGCCAGTTTCGCGGGCACAAGCGAATGGGGGAATCCGCGATGGCTCAACTCGAAGAGAAGGATTTCTTAGTCGCGCTCGATCCGGAATCGAATTCGGTCGCGATGTTGGTCAAGCATATCGCCGGCAATGCGCGCTCGCGTTTCACTGACTTCCTGACCACCGACGGCGAGAAGCCCGACCGTTTTCGCGATCAGGAATTTGAAATCTCGCCGGCAACGACGCGCGAAGAAGTGATGCGCTGGTGGGAACAGGCCTGGTCGCAGGTGTTTTCCACTCTGGATTCGCTCCAACCGGAAGATGTGCAACGCACCGTGACCATCCGCGGCGAGCCCCATACAGTTATGCAAGCACTCAATCGCGCCCTCGCCCACTACGCGCAGCACATTGGGCAGATCGTCTTTCTCGCTAAACATCTGCGCTCTGAGCGATGGCAGACGCTGAGCATTCCGCGCGGCAAATCGGAAGACTACAAAACTGCGAGTCCGAAGACGCATGCTCGCGGCACGCCCAAGGCTTAGGTGCGGCGGCAACGGCGCGGGCACGTCGAGAGAGGCAACGCCGTTAGCCAGTGTAAAATAGAGTGTTTGCGCTGCTAATTCCGCACTCACAGAGGAGACTTCCATGCCCGGTAGCATGCTCGCAGTGGTTAAGGCGGAAGCCGCTCCGGGCGCGGAGATCCGCGAAGTCAAAATTCCCGCTTTTGGCCGCACCGAAGTCCTCGTTAAAGTTAAGGTCGCATCCATCTGCGGCACCGACCTGCACATTTACGAGTGGGATCACTGGGCGCAAGGCCGCATTCATCCTCCGCTGATCCCGGGCCACGAATTCTGCGGCGAGGTAGTCGCCTTCGGCAACGAAGTTACGAGCGTTAAGGAAGGCGATTTCGTGTCCGCCGAAATGCACGTAGCGTGCGGCAAATGCCTGCAGTGCAGAACGGGCGATGCCCATATCTGCCAGAACGTGAAAATCATTGGCGTCGACAGCGATGGAGCTTTTGCCGAGTACGTCGTCATCCCTGAATCCAATATCTGGAAGCTCGATCCGGCCATTCCGCAGGAGTACGCGTCCATCCTCGATCCTCTCGGCAACGCCGTGCACACGGTGCTGGCTGGAGAAATTGCCGCGAAAACTGTAGCCGTCACGGGCTGCGGACCGATTGGGCTGTTTTCGATTGCCGTGGCTCGAGCAGTTGGCGCAACTACCATCTTCGCGATCGAAGTCAACGAACACCGGCGCAAGCTCGCTACCAGGATGAAAGCCGACTATGCGCTCGATCCATCCAAGGAAGATGTTCGCGCTGTTGTCGCCGAAAAAACGGGAGGCCTCGGCGTAGACGTCGTCCTCGAAATGGCTGGGCATCCGGATGCCATTCGCACCGCATTCGACATAGTTCGGCGTGGCGGGCGCATCTCTTTGCTCGGCCTTACGTCGAAGCCCATCCCGCTCAACTTCTCCGAAGACATAATCTTCAAAGGCATCACCATCCAAGGCATCAACGGCCGCCGCATGTATCAAACGTGGTACCAGATGACCGCTTTGCTCAAGAGCGGACGCCTCGATCTCCACCCCGTAATCACCGACCGCATACCGATGAAAGATTTCTCCCAAGCCATGGCTCGCCTGAAGACGGGCGAGGCCAGCAAGATATTGGTGTATCCAAACGGAACAAAGTAAGGTGTCCATAATCCCCGAGAAACTTTGGATACAGGGGTTCAAACTGTCAGCACGGTTCCTAACGTAAAATAAGAAACGGTAGAAACGGAGAGGTGGCCGAGTGGTTGAAGGCGCCAGTCTTGAAAACTGGAGTACGGGAAACCGTACCGGGGGTTCGAATCCCTCCCTCTCCGCCAGTACTTGCAATCCCAATCACTTAGGCCCCGTTGAATCATTCTGATGTCTTTGCATTCTTCAGGATTCGATTTCCAGATCCGAGAACTCACGCCGAAGCTTGTCTTTTTCTGCAGTGGAGTTGGTCGATGGACAGCTCTGTCTTCGCCCGCAGCTCTTTGCGCTGCTCCCGCTTACGGCACAAATTTATAGCCCATACCGCGTGCTGTGAGAAAGTGTGACGGGCGCGAAGGGACGCTCTCCAGTTTCTGCCGTAACCTCTGGATGTGGGTGTCCACTGTTCGTGTACTGGGATAGTTCTGATATCCCCAAACTTTATTGAGAAGTTCATCTCGCGAGATGACGCGACCGGCGTTCTTTGTGAAAAACTCCAGCGTCTTGAATTCCTTTGCCCGCTAAGCGAACTTTGCGGGGCGATCGCTTCGCGAATCGTCCTGCCGCGCTCAGGATGACAACAAAAAGCTAGCGGCCGCCGGTTACATCTAGTAGGGTGCCGGTTATGTAGCTGGCTTCTTCGGAGAGTAGGAAGAAGATGGCTTGGGCTACTTCTTCGGGTTGGCCGCCTCTTCGCATGGGGATTCCTTTCTTGACTCTTTCTACACGGTTGGGCTCGCCTCCGGCGGCGTGGATTTCGGTGTGGATGATGCCGGGGCGAACGGCGTTCACTCTGATATTTTCTTCGGCTACTTCCTTGGCCAGGCCTAGAGTCAGGGTGTCGATGGCGCCTTTGGTGGCGGCGTAGTCGATGTATTCGTTCGGCGAGCCGATGCGGGAGGCGGCGGAGGAGACGTTAACGATGGCGCCGCCATGGCCTCCGTGGCGCGGGGACATGCGGCGGACGGCTTCGCGAGAGCAGAGGAAGGCGCTGAAGACGTTGGTCGCGAAGATGCGCTGGAGGCGGGCGGCGTCGATTTGATCGAGGCGAGATTGGCGTTCAACGATGCCGGCGTTGTTGACGAGGGCGGTGATCGGGCCTAGTTGGGTGGTGGTGTCGCTGAAGAGGCGGACTACTTCGGCTTCGATGCTGACGTCGGCCTGGAAGGCGATGGCGACGCCTCCGTGGTCGCGGATGGCGTTTACTATTTTTTCGGCGGCGGGCTGATTGCGGAGATAGTTGACGGCGACTTTGTATCCGCGGGCGGCGGCTAGCTGGGCGGTGGCGGCTCCGATGCCACGGCTGGCGCCGGTGATCAGGAGGACGGGCGGGGTTGGGGTCGGCGGCTTTTCTTTGGATTTGGGCATGGTGTTTGGAGTGGTGCGGGAATTTTAGCAGGGGTCAATGGAAGGAACGTTGGGGGGAATCGGGGGCGGGATGGTGAGTGAAATCGCTGGTTTCGTCAACCATCGAGACTCTAGTAAAATCCCACCGCATCATGAAGCCGGTGAGTGCACCAAACGGTGATGTCGGAACGTGGTCGGGCGGAGGCTTATGGTTGTTTCGAGGCATAATTCCCATGCTGATGGGCCAAGTGAATGAAGTTGATCTACACAGTTACCGCAGAAGACCGTCGTCAAAGCCAGCTTATCTATGATTCGGCGCTAGCCCCAATGCGATGGTTGACGGCGATCGCGGAGCCAATCTCTTTTGTCGCGCTTGGCCTCGGCGTTTACTACTACACGATCGGTAGCTGGATATTGGCTATCAGCCTTTTCGCTAGCTTCGCGTATCTACTTAGCAAGGGGTTCCTGCTTCGATCCATGGGCAATCTGCTGACAGGCAGGACCAAGCCTGAGCCGCAACATTTTCAACTGGAGACCGGCAATAGCGGAATCGCCTTCTCTGCCACCGATGGCACACCGAGCGCCGAATCCGCACCGGGGCAGAAACAATGGTCGGAATTTCGTGCGTACTGCCAAACGCCGGACATGTTTGTGCTCGTTGCGAGGCGGACATTTTACGTCGTTCCCAAGCGTTCCCTGACAGCGGCAGAGATTTCCGAATTTCAGGCGGTCCTGGGGGAGCAGGCTGTCGCAAATGACGGTGCGGACCGGGCCCCGGGCCCTGCGACATGCCGTCTCGATCATGTTTCTGGGCTGCATTGCGTTCTTCTTCTTCGGAGGAATAATTGAGGGGGCGCTTTGGCGGCCCTTTCGTCCCTTTCTACAACGGAATCGTATTCGGCGCTCCGCCACGGTTCGGCTCCCTCAACCTGCGTCGCGCGATGAGTTACATGGCAGGGGCCAGATCTATCTAGTCCCGATCGGGGACACGACAGCGCTCATTTCCGCTTCTTTGCTTCAGTATTACCGTGAAAAGTACGGTCTCACGCTGGATGTACTTCCGAGCATACCGGTGCCGGAATGGGCACGGGATGAGGCTCGGCACCAAGTTGTGGCTGAAGAACTCATTGAGGCGATGCGACGGGCCTACCCACAGCAGGCAGCCACGCCGGATAGCATTCTGATCGGCGTGACCGAGGAAGATATTTATATCGCTGAGCTGGATTGGGACTTTGCCTTCAACTTCCGGGAGAGGCACCAGACAGCGGTTATTTCCACCGCTCGGCTGAATCCGGTTTTCTATGGCAGGCCGGCGGCGGCAGCAGTTCTTGAAACCCGGCTGCGCAAGTTGTTGAGCAAGAACATCGGGATTTCCTTCTACGGTCTCAATCTGTCGAGTGACCCCGGAAGTGTCCTCTATAACGAGGTCTGGAGCATAGGGACGCTGGATGCGATGGGAGAGGACTATTCGGTCCGCGACGCGCGCGCTCGCAGGGATATAACCCTCGAGGCAGGAGACCCATGCTTCGCCGTCCGTCACTATTATTCGTTCAAAAAACAACGAACGGATTCGGCCGCCTTGAGCGGTTGCAGCAGCACGCACGGAGAGAGCGATCTCGAAGTTCTGAACATTTACTTGCGCTACGGTTTGTTGATGTCACGACGAACCGACTTCTATTTCCCCGGCCGGTTGCCGCTGGAGTTGAGCCGAGTAATCCGCACTCAGGATTCGCGTTCACGAGCTTTTGGGATTGGCGGGAACCATAGCCTGAATATCTGGCCGGTAGGGAATAAGTGGCCTTTTACATGGATGGACCTGATTCTCGAAGATGGAGGAAGGTATCACTACCGGCGCAGTGACTGGGGCGTGGGTTACTGGGACGCAGTCTATGCCGTAGAGCCAACGGTCACCGACTTTTACGCCTCATACGTGACTTGGAACTGGCCGGGGTGGAAACTTGTTCGTCAAGATGGCCGGACCTATTTCTTCCCCGATGGCGGCGGCGTCCAACGGCCCGAGCAGGGGGCGCTGACCGGAGTGCAAGATGCATGGGGAGATACTCTGCAGTTGCAGCGCGAATCAACGGGAAATCTGGTGAGTGCGAGTTCCGGAATCGGATGGGTCCGGTTTCAGTATGACCCACACTATCGGATGATCGGGGCACGAGATAGTGTGGGGCATGAAGTCTTGTACCGTTACAGCGCGGAAGGCTGTCTCGAAGAAGTCGAAGATGCCGAACACCACCTGACGAAATATGGTCACGAAGGAACGCGCTGCCCAACCAGTATGGCAATTGACGGTCGCCTGATATGGACCGCTCAGTTTGACAAGGCGGACCGGGTCACGGAACTAGATCTCGCCGACACAGGGACGTATCAGTTTACCTACTCGCTAGACCGCTCGGGCGCGATTACCCAAGTGGACATAAGGGACCCAGGGAACAACGTGACGCGCATTAGCTACAACCGCTCGGGAAATCGGCTGGAGCG
>Ga0187859_10000782_pt1 | contig 20896 bp, 17 predicted proteins | sample June2016WEW_10_1_2_FD_133019 | JGI IMG/M metagenome (GOLD analysis project Ga0187859, IMG submission 133019) | Peatland microbial communities from SPRUCE experiment site at the Marcell Experimental Forest, Minnesota, USA - June2016WEW_10_10 | ecosystem: Environmental > Terrestrial > Soil >...
ATCGCTCCACCAGTCCGGCCCGCACAGGATTCGATTCGATGTACCGCACGATCCGCTCAAGCTCCTTACTGTCGCGCACCCAGTGATCATAGGATTCGTCCTGCCAAAACTGCAGCCCGGTTCTACCCAGGATGAGATTGGCTTCCCGCGCGCTGGTGTTCTTCACTGCGCGAGTTATTTCCCGCAGCGGTTTGTAGGGCTGCAACAGAACATGCACGTGGTTCGACATAACCACCCATGCGAAGAGCTGGTACAAACCCCATTTCCTGCCTGCGATGAACAACGTCTCTGCGACCGAGACGGCCACGTGCGGATGTCTCAGGAAGGTTGGCCCCGAATTGGCAGAGTCCAGTTGCCGATCCAGCAGGAGGAATCTTCGGCCTTCCGGGAGCGAGTCGGATACCATGGCGTGATTGGTACGAGGCAGGGAGCCATATAGGCGCCAAGTCAAGAATATGGGAACTCCCTCAGGTTGCCAGTGAGGCAACCTACGGCGATAGAAGCTCATGAGAAGGGAGTGAGAGGAATGATTCAAAATTCTCAACGGCAGGTCGGGGACCTGCCCCACGAGCTACAATCTGCCTTTGCGAATCGGGATTCATACTTCCATCGGCAAATCGCTTGAACACGCGGCGATCACTGCCGCCAAATGGGGCGCGAACACGTTTCAGATTTTCTCGTCCAGCCCTCGCCAGTGGCGCGCTTCGGTCCGGACCGAGAGTGAAGTGAAGCTGCTGCACCGGGCGCGCGAACGGCACGATCTTTATCCGCTGGTCATCCACGATAATTACCTCATCAATCTCGCCTCCTGCACGGAAACGCTGCGCGCGCAGTCCGTTGCTGCATTCCGCGGCGAGATCGAGCGCGCTCTCGCCATCGGCGCCGAATATCTGGTGGCCCATCCGGGAAACTGCAAGGGACATTCGGTGGAGGAAGGTATCTACACCGTCATCCGATCGCTGGCCGAGGCGGCGCACGGCCTGGATACCAAGAAGTTGACCGTGCTGCTCGAAAACACGGCGGGCGCTGGCGCGGCGCTGGGCAGCCGGCTGGAAGAACTTGGCATCATGCGGCAACTTGCCGCCGAGCTCACCGATCTCGCCATTGGATTCTGCATCGACACGTGCCACTGTCACGCCTCCGGTTACGATGTCGCGACCGCGGCCGGCTTGAAGAAAACCGTCGCCGAAATTGACCGCCAGTTGGGTATCGCGAACGTCAAAGTGATCCATGCCAACGATTCCAAAACTCCGCTCGGGTCGCACATCGACCGGCACGAACACATAGGAGCCGGTTATATTGGAGAGGAAGGGTTTCGCCGGATACTGAACCATCCGAAGCTCCGCCACAAAGCCTTCATTCTGGAAACGCCCACCTATCGAGAAGGCGATGACGCGAAGAACATCGAGACACTGAAAAAGTTATGCCGGAAAAGCAGTACGACTCTAAACAGATAGAAGAAAAATGGCAGGAGCGTTGGAAGGACTCCGCTCTCTTCCGCGCCGAGGAAAATTCCTCCAAGCCGAAGTATTACGTGCTCGAAATGCTGCCGTATCCGAGTGGCACGCTGCACATCGGCCACATTCGCAACTACGCCATCGGTGACGCGCTAGCCCGCTACAAACGCATGCGTGGCTTCAACGTATTGCATCCCATGGGCTGGGACGCGTTCGGACTCCCCGCGGAGAATGCCGCTATCGCGAATAAGCGCGATCCCTACGAATGGACCAGCTTCAACATCGAGAACATGAAGCGGCAGCACCGCCGCATGGGATTTAGTTACGACTGGTCGCGTGAAGTGTCCACCTGCGATCCCGAGTATTATCGCTGGAACCAGTGGTTTTTTCTCAAGATGCTGGAGCACGGCCTGGCCTATCGCAAGAAGGCGCTGGTCAACTGGTGTAACGAGTGCGGAACAGTGCTGGCCAACGAACAGGTGGTGGACGGCTGCTGCTGGCGTCACGAAGGCACGCCCGTGGAACAGCGCGCCATCGAGCAATGGTTCCTACGCATCACCAAGTATGCCGACGAATTGCTGAACGCCATCGGCGAGCTGGAAGATGGCTGGCCAGAACGCGTGCTTCTGATGCAGACCAACTGGATCGGACGCTCGGAAGGCGCTGAAGTCGATTTCCAGTTTGAGGGAAGCGACAATCTGATACGCGTATTCACCACTCGCATCGATACAATTTTCGGCGCGGCGTGCCTCATTCTTGCGCCCGAGCATCCGATGGTTGCCGAACTGGCGAGCGCCGAATTGAAACCACAAGTAAAGCAAATGATCGATTCGCGCGCGGCGAAGGGCCCAGGCGATGTGGACAAGGAAGGTCTGCCAACCGGCAAGTTCGCCGTGAATCCGTTCAGCGGCGAGAAGATCCCCATCTGGATTGGTAACTTCGTGCTGATGGGCTACGGCACAGGCGCGATCATGGCCGTCCCCGCGCACGATCAGCGCGATTTCGAGTTTTGCGAGAAATACGGAATAAAGTGGCGTCCGGTCGTGCAGTCGGCCGGCTCCGATGCCATCTGGCCGTTCGTTGATGACGGCTTTCTCAGAGACTCCGGCGAATTTTCCAGCCTCCCAAGCGAAGAAGCGCGCCGCGTCATGACCGCGAAAGCGGAGGCCGAAGGCTTTGGAAAAGCCGCTGTCACCTATCGCATCAAGGATTGGGGCATTTCGCGCCAACGCTATTGGGGCACGCCGATCCCAGTGATTTACTGCCCAAAGTGCGGCATCGTGCCGGTTCCCGAAAAGGATCTGCCGGTGGTGCTACCGCTCCGCATTCAAATTACCGGCAAAGGCCGGTCGCCGCTTGAGAACGTTCCGGAATTCATGAACGTGAAGTGTCCCAAGTGCGGCGAAGACGCGCGCCGTGAGAGCGATACCATGGACACGTTCATCGATTCGTCCTGGTATTTCTATCGCTACTGCGATCCGCACAATTCCAGCGCTCCATTCGATTCAGTGAAGATCGCCTACTGGTTTCCCATCGATCAGTACATCGGTGGCGTCGAGCACGCCATCCTGCACCTGATCTACTCGCGCTTCTGGACCAAAATGATGCGCGATTTCGGCCTGGTTACGAACGACGAGCCGATTAAGCGGCTCTTCACGCAAGGCATGGTGATCAAGGACGGCGCGAAGATGTCCAAATCGAAAGGTAATGTCGTGAGCGCCGACCAGATGATCGAACGGTTCGGAGCCGATACCGGCCGGATCTTCGAGCTATTCGCGGCTCCGCCTGAAAAAGAAATGGACTGGACCGACGCCGGCGCAAATGGCGCCTACAGTTTTCTGGGCCGCGTCTACCGCTTCGTGACGCGTAATATCGGACAGGGCCAGCCGGAGCCGACGGACGCGGATCGCAAAGTGCTGCGCAAACTGCATCAGACTCTGCATCGTATTACCAGCGATTTTGAAAGCCGCTGGCATTTCAATACTTCGATTGCGGCGCTGATGGAGCTGATGAATGTTTTGATCGAAAAGGAAAAGCAGATTTCGCGTCCCGTTATGGCCGACGTCCTGGAAAAATTGACGCTGATGCTGGAGCCCTTCGCTCCTTATCTCTCCGAAGAACTCTGGGAGGAGCAAGGGAAGGCTGCTCCGGTGTTTCACCATGCCTGGCCCGAGTACGATCCGGAACTAGCCCGCGATGAGGAAGCCGAAATCGTCATCCAGGTCAATGGCAAAGTGCGCGGTCGCGTATACGTCGCTTTTGGGACGCCCCAGGAGACCCTCGAGAAGCAGGCCATGAGCGACGCCAAGATCCAGCCGCTGCTGGACGGCAAGCAAATAGTAAAAGTAATCGTTGTCCCCGATAAGTTGGTAAACATAGTAATCAAGTAGCGCACGCACTCATGCGTGCCGCGTCGACACTCGTGTCGACGCAGGGGAGTGAATAAAATGACCGACCGACGCGATTTCCTGAAATCAACCGCCGCTGCCGCGCTTACCACGTCGCTCTTCACCGGCAAAGTCCACGGCGCGAACGACAAAATCGCGGCCGCCTTCATTGGCATGGGCAAGATGGGCCGCTCCAACCTGCAAATCGCCATGCGCCAGGAAAACCTGGTACCCGTAGCTGTCTGCGATGTGTTTCAGCGCAATCTCGATTGGGCCGTGCGCGACAGCAAGAATCAAGCCAAGCCATATCGCGACTTCCGCGAGGTGCTGGCCGACAAATCCATTGATGTAGTTTGCATTTCCACTCCCGACCATTGGCACGCCTACATGACAGTGGAAGCCTGCAAGGCGCGCAAGGATGTCTACGTCGAAAAACCCATCTGCGTAGTTGTCGACGAAGGCGTGAAGATGGTGGAGGCGGCGCGGAAATATGAGCGAGTGGTGCAAGCCGGAACCATGCAGCGCTCGGCCGCGCACTTCAAGAAGGCCGTGGAGATCGTCCGCTCCGGCGCGTTGGGACAAATCACATTCGTTCGTACCTGGAATTACGGAAACGAGCCGCAGGAAGGCTATGGAAATCCGCCTGACGTCGAACCGCCCGCGACGCTCGATTGGGACATGTGGCTGGGCCCGGCTCCCAAGATCCCGTACAACGCAAATCGCTTCGGCGTGGATCCCGAGGACAAATATTTTTCCACCTTCCGTTGGTTCTGGGATTATGCCGGCGGAATGATGACCGATTGGGGCGTCCATTGGCTGGATATAGTACAGATGGCGATTCACGAAGAGGTTCCGTCGGAAGTCACGGCTTTAGGCGGAAAGTTTTGGCTCAAGGACAACACGGAAACTCCCGACACCTTACAAGTGACTTACAAATATCCCAGCGGATTTGTGGCTACCTATGAGCGTCGCGCCGGCAACGGACAATCTATGTTCGGGAAGGGCGGCGGAATCCTGTTCTGCGGCAACAAGGGCACTATGTTTCTCGATCGAGGCGGCTACAAAATCGTTCCGGAGATGACGGGCAAGCCGCCCGCGGCTGCCATGGAAGCGTCCGAGGAACGCTCCACCGATTCGGGAAACGCAAGTCACTGGGCCAATTTTCTGGAGTGCGTCCGGACGCGCCAAAAACCCATGAGCGATATCGAGACCTGCCAGCGATCCACCACTACGTGCCTGCTTGGCAACGTTGCCTATCGCAGTCGCCTGCGTCTGGATTGGGACGCCCAGAAATGGACCACCGAACAAGTGGAAGCGCGCAAATTCCTAACCAGGGAATACCGCAATCCTTGGAAATTGGTGGTCTAAATCGGTCGCTGGGTTTTTGTTAGTACGGCGGCGACGCAATAACCACGGACGTCCGGGAGCGTGAACCGGACAGTCCGCAGATCTGGGGATGCGCCACCGCCGTTACTTACTTATTAGAATGGCCCGAGCGCGGCCGGGTCGTCTATCGAGGAATTAGCATCGGCGCAGAAAATCGGCAACTTTCACAACAGCCGGAAGTTAACCTCCACGGTAGCCGTGGTTACCACCGGCTTGCCGTCCTGATAACCAGGCCGGAAACGCCATTGCGTTACCGCGTCAATGGCCTTCTGCGCCAGGCCCAGGCCGGGGCTTTGGACCACGCGGAAGCCGCGCGCGTGGCCGGTCGCGTCCACTTCAATCGTCAGAATAACCACCCCCGAATACTTGGCCTTGCGCGCTTCTTCTGAAAATTCAGGTTCCACTTTGTAGATCAACTGCGGAGGAGTGATGCGATGGCCCGGCCCGGAGCTGATGCCGGGTGTCCCTTTGTCGCCATCCCCGATTCCCTTGCAACAACCCCGATCCCCAATTCCATTCAGGCCGCGACTACCGAGCGCCCCCACGCCCAGCTTGCTGAGTGGATCGCCGATATCATTCGCGTCAATCTGGACGGTCGGCGAATCGAAAGCAACCGTGATCATCATCGGCAGCTTCGGATCCGGCGCCGATTTCGGAGGAATGAAAGTGTTGCGCGCCGTGGGTGGCGGCGCGCCATGCCGGGCCGGAAGCAGCGTCTGATTGCTGCCGCCTTGATGCTGCTCGGCGCGATCGATGTAATTCCGATGCAGCGGAGCAAGCGGTACAACTCGCCGCGGGATAATGACCGATGGCGGCGACGGGACTGAGTGTGTAGTCAAGAGTAACAAAAATGCCACCGCCGCCACGTGCAGGCCGACGGAAAGTGTTTGCGATTTCGCCGTGGGCATGCCGGTGCCAATGCATTTCCGAATCCATCGCGTAAGTGGCTGGTCCCGAAGGGTACTGTGAAAAGCGGAGTGCGGCGGCGGATGCTCACCTGTGCGGTGAATGCACTCAGCGGGCTGCCAGATCTAGCGCGGGGACTCGGTCTCCAGCCCCAACTTCGCCAAACTCTCTCGTAGCGCTTTCTCTCCTCCCGCGCCTACGTGATAGAACACGATTTTTCCGTCCGCGTCCAGCAAAACCAAGGTCGGAAACGCGGTAACGCTGTAGCTCTGCATCACTTCGTTGTCGGAAGTTAGCAGGATGGGATAACTCAACTTAGACGTCCGCAGAAACTGGTTCACCGTTTCCGCATCCTCGCCGCCGTTCACTCCCAATACCACTAACCCCTTGCGATGAAACTCCTGGTGGAGTTTCTCCACCGCCGGCAGATCGCGACGGCACGGGCCGCACCAGGTTGCCCAGAAATCCAGCAGCACGAAGTTGCCCTTCAGATCCTGCAAACCAAATTCCTTGCCGCCTACGGATTTCAGCTTGAAATCGGCCGCCATCTGGCCGGTGAGATCGGCATTCGCCTTAACCGGCCCTTTGAACTCCGGCACCAGTTTTGATCCTTCCGGCGGCGTGAAAGTAAACACGGAATCCGGCACTGGCGCGTCCAATTTCTGGGAAGTGATGGTCACCGCCTGGTTCATTTGCGCGGGAGCGGTCAACGGTCCACCCTCCATCGTGGCCGTCATGGTCTGTTTCAGAGATAGCTTGGAGACCTTGTCGACCCAAACCTTCTGCACCGCGTCCGTCATCTCGATCGAGCCAGGCAGAGAAATCTTGTCGAGCCTTCCCTCCACAACGTAGCAATCAATCTTCTGCCCCTCCACTTCTACCGTTTCTTCTCCCGTAACCTTCGCCGATACATACGGATCCTTGGCCTTCAGCTGGTCCATCACGCTGCTCATGCCTGGAACCAGCGACTTTACCAAGCTCGCCGGCGTGCTAGCTGCGGCTGTCTTGGTGTACTGCTGCAACGTACCCAGGTACATCCATGTGTTTTCGCCGTCGGATACGATCAACGAGTCCCCGAGTTTCGAAGTAGATTCAATGCGCAACTTTCCCGGAGTCGAGACAGCTATCTTCACCAGCATCTCGACGCGGGATGGTAGGGGCCCTCCCACATCAATGACGGCGCGTTGATCCACCAGGTACGATCTGTGGTGCAGCAGCACCTCGCTGGTTTGCTTTAGCAGCGTTCGTGCGTCAGGTGCTTCTTGAGCGAATGCCAGCAGGCAAAACACAGAGACCATCTGAATGAATTTCATCATTCGCTCCTTAATTGACCGCGCGCCGCAGCTTGCGCCAGTTCGTCGCAGCGATTATTGTCGGCGTGCGAAGCGTGACCCTTGGTCCATTGCCATTCGATTTTGTGCCGCGACACCTGTTCGTCCAGGTCGTGCCACAGATCCTGATTCACCACGGGCTTTTTGGCCCCCGTTTGCCAGCCGTTTCTTTTCCATTTGTGAATCCACTCGGTGATTCCGTTCTTCACGTAGTTGGAATCGGTAATGATCTCCACTGTGCAGGATTCCTTCAAGGCGCGCAGTCCCTCTACGGCCGCCTGCAATTCCATCCGGTTATTTGTGGTTTGCGGCTCGGAACCATACATCTCGCGTTTCGTTTCGCCGAATCGTAGAATGCACGCCCAACCGCCCGGCCCGGGATTGCCGATACACGATCCGTCCGTGATGATTTGGACGTTCTTCATCGGCCCGTCAGGCGGTAACTGCCTGGAGCTCTCGCTCGAAAAAAGCATCCACTTGCTCCAGAATTTGAGAGGCCTCAGAGGCCCGATAGATTTCCACCCGAAGTTTCGATCCGTTGCGGACGCCGTGGGTGAAGTAAGTGGCAAACTGTTTCATCTTGCCCACCGCGTCCGGCATTGCGCGATCGCAAAGCATGCCGTAGTAAGTGCGCATGATTTCATAACGCTCGCGCTCGGCTGGAATATCGTAGGTCCCGGTCTCGACATACTGCTGAATCTGCCGGAAGATCCATGGATTGGAAGACGCTGCCCGGCCAATCATGACAGCGTCGCAGCCAGTCTCCGCAGACATTCGAACTGCATCCTCCGGCGTCAGGATGTCGCCGTTGCCGATCACCGGGATGCCGCTGACGGCGGCCTTCACTTCGGCAATGCGCGTCCAATCCGCCTTACCGCTGTAACCTTGCTCGCGCGTTCTAGGATGCAACGCAACGGCTTGCAGGCCGCAATCCTCAGCGAGCTTCGCCATCCGGACCGACACCAGCTCCTGATCGTTCCAGCCAGCGCGGAATTTCATAGTCAACGGAATCGAAATCGCTGCACGAACTTTCTGAAGAATGTTCTCCACCAGCGGCAGGTCGCGGAGGAGCCCCGAACCACCATTGCATTTCACGACTTTATTGACAGGGCATCCGAAGTTGATATCCACTATGTCGAAGCCGAAGTCCTGGCAAGCCTTGGCGGCGTCGGCCATCACCTGCGGATCGGAGCCGAAGAGTTGCGCGGAAATAGGATGCTCTTCCGGCTCGAAGTAAAGATAACGGAAAGTACGCGTGGGTTTTCTGGATTTGAGCGAAGCAATCACTCCATGCGAGCTGGTGAACTCGGTCATGATCAACCCGCAGCCGCCTTGGTTGCGAATCAGCCGCCGGAAGACCGTGTCGGTAACGCCCGCCATGGGTGCCAGCACAGTAGCCGGGGCCACGCGGATGTTGCCGATCCGGAATTCGCTCGGAAATCGCATGTATGAACCATTTTAGCGATTCGCGCCTGGAAACGTAAACAGCGACAGCTGCGTTTAAATATTGAGGGGATTAGCATGAATTCGAAGATCCTGATCGCGTTCATTGCGGGCGCGGTAATTGCCTCTGGGATTGTGTACATGGCGGTGAAGGAAGAAGCACCGCCCAAGGCGGCAGTGGTTTCGGCTGACGTTCCGCGGCCTGCCCCTCCGCCGGCAGCGCTTCCTGTGGCCGTGACGGCTCCAGCCGCGCCCGAGCCGGTGCGATTAACTCCTACGCCGCACCGCGAAAAACCCTCGCCCATGCCGCCCGCCGTTCACCAGGAGATCCGCCGGGAACGGCCGGTGACCATCGCCCGAATCCAGGATCCACCGCCGCGCCCGGAAACGCCCGCGCGCGACCCGTTGCCCCCGGTAGAAGCTCAGATTCCGAATGAGCCACCGCAGCCTCCGCCCGCTCCGTCGCCCGTTTCTCAGCAGCCAGCATCGCCGCCTGAAGATGCTCCACCCGCGCAGCCGCCGCCAGACGTAAGAGTGCCGCAGACTGTGACCATCGCTGCTGGAACGCTGCTGCCCGTGCGGATCGGCGAAACAATTTCCGCCTCCCATTACCAGGCCGGCGATAGCTTTCTGGCAACGCTGGACCGGCCGCTGGTAGTGGATGGATGGATCATCGCCGAAAAGGGCTCGAGGCTGGAGGGCCGCGTGGTGGAAGCGGAGCCGGGCGGCCGAGCGAATAACGCATCGCGTTTGAGGATCGAACTGGTGAAGCTATCCACCGCGGATGGCCAGCATGTCCAGATCCGGACTGATCCGTATAAGAAAGACGCAGGAAGTTCCGCCGGGAGTGATGCAGCCAAAGTGGGCGTGGGCGCCGTGCTGGGCGCTGCGATAGGAGCGGCGGCGGGCGGCGGCAAGGGTGCGGCCATCGGTGTTGGAGCGGGAGCCGCGGCCGGTGTGGCGGGCGTTGTGCTTACGCGCGGCAAACCGGCCGAGATTCCGGTAGAATCGCGGATTAGTTTCCGGATGGCGAATCAGGTCACCATCACCGAACGCCTGAATTGATTCCCACATCAAGTACAATCGTGGGATGGAGAGTTCCCGGCGCAATTTCTTTCTTTCCCTTCCAGCTCTAGCGGCATTGCCCGCTTCCTGGGCTGCGTTCGCCACTGCCTTGCGTGCCGCGCCCAGCTCGCCGGATAGCGAGGCCTACTGGTCGCTGGTGAAGCGCCAGTTTCCCCTCGCGGACGATCTGATCTATTTGAACGCCGCCAATGTGTGCCCGGCCTCGCGGCCAGTGCTGGACCGGCATGCTGAGTTCATGCGCGATTTCCAATCCAATCCGTCGTTCCAGAATCGCGCGAAATACGAAGCCATGCGGGAACGGTTGCGTGACAAGCTGGCCGGCATGCTACGCGTGACTTCCGACGAAATAGCCATTACACGCAACACCAGCGAAGGCACCAACATCGTGGTGAAGGGCGTGGATTTGAAGCCGGGCGACGAAGTTCTGATTACCGATCACAATCATCCTTCGAATAATGATTCGTGGAAGGTCCGCGCCCAACGAGAAGGCCTTACCGTAAGCAGTCTTACTGTTCGCGTACCGGCAGCGAGCCGCGAGGAGCTGATTTCGCAAATTGAGAAGGCCATAACACCACGGACCCGCGTAATCGCTGTCACCCACGTCACCAGTACCACCGGGATCATGTATCCAGCGCGTGAAATCGCCGAGATGGCCCGCCGGCGCGGGATTTGGATGCATCTCGACGGCGCGCAGAGCTTTTCCGCTCTCGATGTCAACTTGAAGGAGATCGGCTGCGATTCGTATTCCGCCAGCGCGCACAAATGGCTGATGGGTCCGCTCGAAGCCGGGGTTCTATATGTCCGATCAGACCGGATTCCCAGCGTCTGGCCATCCATCGTCACCGCCGGATGGACGGATCATCTGAAGGGAGCGCGGAAACTGGAGGTTTATGGCCAGCGCGATGATCCCAGGATCGTGGCGCTGGAATCGGCCTTGGATTTTGCGCAGTTGATCGGCGTGGGTGCCATCGAATCGCGCATGCGTTTTCTGGCAACGTCCTTGAAAGAGCAACTCTCGCAGATCCCGGGTGTCCGCCTGAAAACCAACCTGGAACCGGAGCTTTCGGGCGGCGTAGTAAAGGCCGACATCAGCCGCGTGCCGACCAAGCAGGCCTACGACGCGCTATGGAACCAGCATCGGATTTCGATCGCCATGACGCCCTCCGGAGATTCACAAGGCTTGCGTTTTTCGCCGCACATTTACAACTCGCGGGAAGAGATCCAGCGGGCAGCGGAGGCGGTCAAAGCTCTGGCATCGTAGCCTGTGGCGCATCTGAATCCTACGGGCCGGTTTTCCTCGCGCGTCGATGACTATTCGCGCTACCGTCCTTCCTATCCGCCGGAGATCGTCGCGTTGCTCGAACACGAATGCGGGCTCAATACTAATTCCACCGTTGCGGACGTCGGTTCAGGAACCGGATTGTTGTCGAAACTGTTTCTCGATTTCGGCTGCAGCGTGATCGGAATCGAGCCGAATCGCGAAATGCGTGAGGCAGGCGACCGATTCCTGGCGCAATATTCAAAATTTGCCGGTGCAGAGGCGCGCGCAGAGCAAACCGGCCTGCCGGATTCGAGCGTGGATCTGGTTACAGCAGGGCAAGCGTTTCATTGGTTCGATGCGCCCTCGGCTCGCAAAGAATTTGAACGGATTCTGCGGCCCCCGAAATGGGTGGCGCTGGTTTGGAATGAGCGAGAAGTCGCTGGAGGATTTCTGAGCGGCTACGAGCATTTATTGCACCGGTACGCGCCCGACTATCGCCGCGTGGATCATCGCCAGATTGGCCCGGAAAAAGTCACCGAGTTTTTCGGCCACCGCGAGTGGAAGCTCGCCACGTTCGGCAACATCCAGGAATTCGATTTAGCCGGCGTACTCGGCCGGTTGCGCTCGTCCTCGTATGCGCCGCATCCGGGAGACGCCGCGTATGAGCCAATGATGACGGAGTTAACTCAGCTCTTTGAAACCCATCACCAGAGCGGGAGCGTGGCTTTTCTTTACCGGACCAACCTGTACTACGGAACGGTCTAGCGCATCTTGCGGAGTTTCTCGACCGCCCCGTTCCGAGCCGCGACCGGAAGGAAGCGATACCAGCACCGGACGGGGCTGGCATTGCTCCGCGACGCAACTAGGTTTCGACGGGAACGACGTAGGACAAGCCTCCGGCTTGTCCAAGAGGCAAGTCGGAGACTTGCCCCACGGTGTGTCACACTGGAATTTCCATGGCTTGGTTCACTCGTAACAAACCTTCCCTGAATCCGGAGGAAGGCGGGCGGCGCGTCCGCACTGAAGGACTGTGGTTGAAATGCGAACACTGCGGCCAGATCATCTGGCGGAAGGCTCTCGAAGACAACCTTCAAGTTTGCCCGAAATGCGACCATCATTACCGCATCGATGCCCGCACGCGTTTGGCGCTGCTGTTCGATGGCGGCCGGTTCCAGGGATTCGACACCGAACTTACCTCCACCGATCCACTCCACTTTGTCGATTCGAAGACCTATAAAGCGCGGTTGGCCGCGGTTCAGAAATCCACGCACCTTCGCGACGCCATCATCTCAGCAGCGGGCACTTTGAACGGCCGCCAGGTTCACATCTGCGCGCTGGAGCTGAAGTTTATCGGCGGCAGCATGGGTACGGTTGTGGGTGAAGTGATCACGCGCGCCATTGAGCGTTCGCTCGAACATAACATTCCTTTGATCATCGTGTCCGCGTCCGGCGGCGCACGCATGCAGGAGGGCGCGGTCAGCCTGATGCAGCTCGGAAAGATCTCCGCCGCACTGATGCGATTGGACGATGCGAAAGTTCCCTACATCAGCCTGCTCACCGATCCCACCACCGGTGGCGTTACAGCTAGTTTTGCCATGCTAGGCGATCTGAACATCGCGGAGCCCGGCGCGCTGATCGGCTTCGCCGGGCCCCGCGTCATCGAGCAAACCATCCGCCAGAAGCTTCCAGATGGTTTCCAGACCAGCGAATTCCTGTTGCAGCACGGTTTTCTGGACACCGTGGTGAAACGCGCGGAGCTGAAGGATTATCTCGGCCGCGCGCTGGATTTCTTTTTGGTATGAGTTACCCCGAACAGTACAAGACGGCGTTGCTTGAAGCCATTGACCACATCGATATCGCACGCGTGGATCAAGCTATCGAATGGTTCCGCGAGGCACGCGACGCCTCCAAGGGCATCTTCGTTTGCGGAAATGGAGGCAGCGCTTCAACGGCTACGCACTTCACCTGCGATATGGTGAAGGGCGCCAGCCACAATCGCGATTCCCGTTTTCGAATCATGTCGCTGGCGGATTCGCTCGCCACACTCACCGCCTATTCCAACGACGCCGGCTATGACACCGTCTTCGTCGAGCAATTGAAGAACTTCGCCGAGCCGGGCGATCTGGTGATGTGCATCAGCGGGTCCGGCAATTCACCCAATGTTCTGCGCGCGATGGAATACGCCAATTCCATCGGCTGTAAGACGCTCGCGCTCACCGGCCGCGATGGCGGCAAGCTGGGACCGATGGCGCAGCTTAACATTCAAGTGCCGGTACCGCACATGGGCCGGATAGAAGACGCGCATATGATCGTCTGCCATATGATCGCTTACTACTTCATGGAAAGCTGAGGAACGGTTATTCGGTTGTTCAGTTATTCGGTTCTTCGGTTCTAAAGCCGGATGGTCATCTTACCCACGCCGTCCGAATAGCTTTCGCACAATTCGAACGCGGCCTGGATTCCTGAGACCGGCCGTTCGTGCGTCAGTAGCGGGGCAAAGCGCTTCGGCTCGCTTTCGAGCAGACGCGACGCTGTTTCGGAATCGTGATTCGAGCGGCGCACGCTGAGTAAGGCAAGCTCCTTGCGCCGCATGATGTGGAAAGCCAGATTCACGTGGTCCTGAGCTGGAATCCCGGTCACTATTACGCGGCCGGCGTTGCGCGCCGCGTGCAGGCATTGGTTGATGGTGTCGCCCTGCGCCGCGCAGTCGATGGCGATGTCGACGCCGCGGTCCGCGGTGTCGTGTAAGATTTCGCGCGTCGGATCCACCGCCGAGGGATCGATCACCGCATCCGCGCCCATCGCCCGCGCGAGTTCGCGGCGAGCGCTGACAGGCTCGACCGACCAGATCCGCCGGATTCCAGATAGCTTCAGCATAGCGACGGTCAATAGCCCAATGGGTCCTGCGCCGAATACTACCGCCGTCTCACCCGCACGCGGCTCAGCGAGATGCATGGAATGCAGAATTACCGCCAGTGGTTCCACCAGCGCGCCCTCCGCATCGCTCAAATTCTTCGCCAGCGGTAACAAATTTCGCGCCGGCAGATTGACCAACTCCCGAAAGAATCCCGGCTCGGCCGGCATGCTCATGAACCGGATGTTCGCGCACACGTTATGGTGGCCGGTCATGCACTGCTCGCAGTGGTAGCAATATAGAGCCGGCTCTAAAATAGCCCGATCGCCCACCGACCAACCCGAGACACCGGCTCCTGTCTTCACCACAATTCCAGCCGGCTCGTGACCCAGCACCATGGGATAGACGCAGCGCGCGCCGCCGATACCTCCGTCGGAGAAGTAATGCAGATCGGATCCACAGATGCCTACCGCTTTCACCGCAACCTGAACCTGGCCAGGCTCAGGGTCTGAGACAGAGGGAACGTCCTTGACGTGAAACTGGTGAGGAGCGGAGAGTTCGGCTACAAGCACTATTCCGGTTTCTTGAACAGGTTGTCGAAAGCGGCGCGAGCGTCGTTGGGGTTGCGCGGTGCCGGTTGGACGGGGGTGGAATGGTTATTCATGGGCGCTGCATCGCGCGCCACGGTAACTCGCGGCTCAAACAACGCACATTCGTTGGCTTGATCCTTAACCGGAATTCTTGCCGGAATGGGTTTCAAGCATTGAAAACGGGTGGAAGGCTCGAAGTTCGCGCATTGCTTGCAACAGTGCAGCGCGGAGCCGCACTTGGGACACTTACCCTTCCAATCCACGCTCGGCGGCAATGCGGTGGAACAGTTGAAACAGCGCGCCGCCACTACGTTCTGCAAAAGCCGGGGGAGGCGCGGGCCGGTAACGTCGATCGGCGGGCGAGGGCCGTTCGGTTTAGGCCGGTCTCCTAGCGGGCGATCCCTGGACTCGCGGCCGTTCTCCATATATCCGCGCTGTTTGTATTTACGATCGTCGTCCATGTGTCTAATCGACTCCTGGAATTCGGGCTTTCGCACCGCCACCTGCTTGAGGTGGTCCGCTACGGTTCATAGATGTGTAGTTCGTAGGATCAATCGGAGGAATGCCGCGGGAACCGGCAAGGCAACCTTCGTAAGTTAAACCAGTGTGACGAACCCGCGTGCGTCTACATAACCTATGTACCACGAAAAACTCTCGGAAGCTACAGAAAACTGGTAGCTATCCCGTTACAGCCTGATGAAACCGCGTAATTATACTAGCCGTATTAATCGGCGCTCCACTTCAGCAAAGCGTTACAGGGCCTTGTAAGGGGATCGTCGTAATGATTAGGACTGATTCGTAGCGAGTACCCTAGCCTTCCCGTTTGGTGAGGCACGAACTCCCTCAGGAACACGTACGAATTCCCCTGCTGCTCCACCGACGGAAGACTCATCACTTGGGTTTCCTCGAGATTTCCATTCACTCCCACGCGTCCGATCACTGCTTCCACCCGCACATCTTTGGGTGTGAGACCCGCGAGATTCACGACGGCACGCATGGGGATGGGGCGCCCGGTCAACACGGAAACATCGGGACCTGGGCCAACCTCCAGGAAACTAACATTATCCCACACTTTCTCGACCTGTTCGTTCCAGCGCGCCCGCGCTCGGGCCGGATCAAAGCGGTCTCTGGATACTTCCAGATAGGCCTGATGGGCAGGCTCGTACAATTGCGCCATGTACTCACCCACCATCCGCTGACAGTTGAACTGCGGACTGAGATGAATGAGCGACTGCTTCATGCGGCGCACCCAATCCCCGGGAACGCCTTCTTCACGGTCCTGATAGTACATCGGCACAATTTCGTTTTCCAATATGGAGTAGATAGCACGGGAATGAACTTCGTCCTGGTCATCGGAGTACGGCTCCCGGTCGCCGATGGCCCAACCACCCGAAATTTCGAAGGCTTCATCGAACCAGCCGTCCAGTATGCTCAGGTTGAGCACACCATTGATTCCGGCTTTCATGCCGCTGGTGCCGCAGGCCTCTTCACCGCGGCGTGGATTGTTCATCCACAGGTCGACGCCTTGCACCATCTCACGCGCAACCTCGATGCTATAGTCCTCCACGAAAACAATATGCTTGGATAATTCCGGATTGCGGGAAAGCTGGACGATCTCGCGGATCAAGGTCTTGCCCGGCAAATCCTTGGGATGCGCCTTACCGGCGATCACGATCTGCACCGGCCGCTCGCGATTGGTGAGCAGCCGTTTCAGCCGCTCCACGTCCCGAAACAGCAGCGTGGCTCTTTTATAGGTGGCGAATCTCCGCGCAAAACCGATGGTGAACGAATCCGGCTCCAGCACGTCCGCCAGCCGCCGTTGCTCGGCCGCCGAGGCTTTCCGCGCCAATGCCGCTGTCACCACGCGCTCCCGCACGAAGGTCACCAGGTTGCGTTTCCGGCGGCGATGCGCCTCCCACAGCTCTTGGATGGGGATGTCATCCACCAGGTCCCAGATCTTCGAATCGGAATATCGCTCGCGCCAGTCCGGCTGGAGATATTGATCGTAGAGCTGAGCCAGGTCGCCATTCAGCCAGGTGGGCAGATGCACGCCGTTGGTCACCGAGGTGATAGGAACCTCCCAGACTGGCAGTTTCGGCCACAGTTCCTGCCACATTTCTTGGGAAACCTGACGATGCAGACAGCTCACCGCATTGCGGAATGCAGCCGCTTTGATGGCCAGGATTGCCATCGAAAACGGCTCCTGATGATTTTCGGAACGGAACCGCCCCAGGGACAGGAATTTATCAAACGGCACGCCACTGTCGCGGCAATATTCGCCGAAGTATTCGTACATCAGGCCGGGATCGAAGAGGTCGATGCCCGCCGGAACGGAGGTATGGGTTGTGAATACGCTGTTGGAACGGCAAGCTTCAAACGCTTCATCGAACGATAGCTTCTGTTCCTCAATCAGAAGGCGCATCCGCTCCATGGCCAGGAACGCGGAGTGGCCTTCGTTCATATGCCATACCGTTGGCTTAAGATTCAACGCGTGGAGCGCGCGCAGCCCGCCGATCCCGAGCACGATCTCCTGCCGGATGCGCGTCAGGATATCGCCGCCATATAACTGGTCGGTGATTTCGCGATGCTCCTGCTGGTCGTTTTCCGGAATGTTGGTGTCGAGCAAGTATAGCTTCACCCGGCCCACATCCATGAACCAGACTTTTATGCGAACCTTCCCAGTCGGGAGCTTGACGTTGACCATCAGGTCCTGGCCCTGATCGTTCTGAACCGGACGCACGGGAAGCGTGTAGAAATCGTTGACTGGGTTGCGCTCCTGTTGCCAACCATCCGGATTCAGCGCCTGCTGCAGGTAACCCTTTTGATAAAGCAAGCCGACGCCTACCAGCGGCATCCCGGCGTCGCTCGAGGCTTTCAAATGGTCGCCCGACAGTACTCCCAGGCCGCCGGAATAGATGGGCATACATTCCACTAGCCCATACTCCATCGAGAAGTAGGCGATCAACTGATCCCCTGCTGGCTCAGACCGCTCCAGGTAGGTGTTGTATCGCTCGCAGGCTCCGCGATAAGCCGCCAGGAAGCGCGGATCTGCCGCTGCCCGATCCAGCGTCGCTTGCGGGACGCGCCCCAGCATGAGTACCGGATTGTGACCCGAGTTCTTCCATAGAATTGGGTCCAGCCGCCGGAATATGGACCGGATGCTGTGATTCCAGCTCCATTGAAGGTTATAGGCCAGATCACTCATCCGCGAAATCGCAGGCGGAAGCGCTGGCCGAACAAGGAACTCCTTAACTGGTTGAATCTGAAAGGGCATGTACTAGATCGTGACTCTCAAATATATCACCAAGCGATGCCTGGCTCTAGATCCATGGACGTACCAAAAGTACTACCATACACAAACTCAGTGGATTACGAGGCATTAATTTCTCTTCAGTCGATCCACCGAACTCGACCTACTCTCTAATCGGCAGAGTTCGGCTGAAGGTCTACGCGCTACGCCAGAAGATGTTGAAAACAGCGTGAAAAAACCTTTGCTACGATTGCGGACCGCGATGCTTTGCCTGCTCCATCGCAATCTCGTTGACGTGTGCCAGCGTCTTCGAGCCCGAGGCGCCTTCGATGGCCCGAACCGCGATTTCCTGCACCTGCTTCTTGGCGTCGTCCATTTGCTTTTGCATCTCCGCGAGCTGTGCATTCTGCCGCGCTACCAGATCCTCCAGCGTCTTGATTTGCAGTTCGGCGAGACGCCGGTCCGATTCAGACTCCTTCTTCAACAGAAGCGCCTGCTGGTCGGCTTGCTGCTTCGCCTCCTTGGCCGCCTGCCCGGTAGCTTGCTGCACCTCGCGCTGCAGGCGAGCGGGGAAATCAGCTGCCTCCTTCCGGAGACGGGAGAGCTCTTCTTCGCGCTCAGCGAGCGCGGCTTCCCGCTGGCTCCAGGCCTTCTCAAGCGTCTGCTGGCGCTCCTGATTCTCTTTCTCGCGCAGGCGGAACTCTTCGTCGTACTTATCCTGGGCGCGCTTTCGCTCCTGGTTTTTCTTGTACTCGTAATCGTCGATCTCGCGCTGCCGCTGTTTCTTGAGCGCATCTTCCTGTTCCTTCCGCTCACGCTCCGCGGTCTCGACGTTTTCTTCCCAGACTGACCTTTGCGTCGCAATCTCACTTTCGAGCTGCTGCTTCTGCTTCTCGTAATCCTGAACCATTTGGTCGAGCGCGGTAGCCGCGACATCGATCTTGTGCAGACGGTCGAGTTCCTGGCGTTCCAGGCTGACGGCCTGGCGCAACGTGGCAAGCCGGTTCACTTCCTCCGCCAGCTTTTCGGAAATGCCGCCCAGGGCACGGGAGATGTCAAGGCCAAGCTTCGAGATCTGCTCCACCACGCCGTCGACGCTCGCGCCTTCCACTGCTTGCCGGACTTCGCTCTCCCTGTGCCGGGCAAGGTCCTCCGACTTGGGGTCGGCGGAGTCGCGGACGGCGCGCATCTCATCCTGAATCTCGGAGAATTCCTCTTGGATTTCGGCCTTGGCACGTTTGGCGCGCGGTGACGCTTTCAAGGTAGCTTTGGGCATGGCTGTGTTAGACCAAATTACCAGTTCCGAGCGGGCACTGGAGAAGGCTCACGGTGATAAGCTGAAATCAGGCGTCGGTATGGCGTATCCTGCTTCTCCCTACATCGAAGAGGCGGAATGGTGGTCTCTATGTGGCGGGAACGGGTGTGTCCCTGGACTCCGTGGTGATTCGGTTCCAGCAAGGCGCCTCTCCGGAGAAGATCGTTCAGTCTTTTCCAACGCGTCTAGAGGCGGCTCGCCGGCAAATAGCTTCAAAGCGAAAGTGACTGTCCGCTTCCTCGCGGATGAGGATCTCGACTCCGATATCATCGATGGTCTCCGCTCGCGCGAGCCTGCGATCGATATCCTTGATGTCAAGAAAGCTGACCTGCGTGGGAAACCCGACGCGGTCCCACTGGACCTCGCCGCTCAACAAGACCGGATTTTGATAACGCATGATCGGCGTACAGCGTACAATGATTCGCCACTTTCGGGAACGCCTAGCAGCCGGGGGATTAAGTGCGCGTGTCTTCGCGTGAGATTATCGAGTCGCTGCTTCTGGTATGGACCGCATCGCAGGCAGAAGAATGGCGCAATCAGATCGTGTACCTGGCCTTTCGCTGAAGAGTCGTAGTGGTGGGCGCTGGCAACCGGTTCGGAGAGGTCCGCGTTGAGGGTCGACGTCGATTGTATACTGGGCTTGTAAACGCGACGTCCAAAATAATACATGCGAGCCTTAACCTGCCTGCTCCTGACGAGTGCCATGCTGGCGCCGTCCGCCGATCTCAAAGTGAACAAATACACTTACCCTTCCGCGAAGAAAGTCGACGTGGTCGACGATTATCACGGCACCAAGGTGGCCGACCCCTACCGCTGGTTGGAAGACACGAATTCTCCCGAGACGACTGCCTGGGTGGAAGCCGAGAACAAAGTGACGGCGGCGTATTTCGCGCAGATTCCCCAGCGCGCGAAGATTCACGCGCGGCTCACCGAACTGTTCAACTATGAACGCTACAGCAGCGCCTTCGAAGTGGCGGGGAAATATTTTCTGTTCAAGAACGACGGTCTACAGAACCAGGACATTTTGTACGTTGCCGATAAACCGGACGGCACCGAACGCGTGCTGCTGGATCCGAACACACTGCGGGCAGACGGAACGGCCGCGTTGTCCGGCCTGTCGGTGGATCGTAGCGCCAAATTGCTGGCTTACGCCATCGCCCAAGCGGGGTCGGATTGGTCCGAGTGGCACGTGCGCGACATCTCGACCGGCAAGGACTTGCCCGATTTGGTGCAATGGACCAAATTCACCAACGCCGAGTGGACCTTCGATGGCCGTGCGTTCTATTACCAGCGTTTTCCGGAGCCCACAGATAAAGCCGCGCTCACCGCATCGAACAAAAACGCTCAGCTCTATTTGCACACAATCGGCAGGCCGCAGTCTTCCGACCAGCTAATCTACCAGCGGCCCGACCATCCGAACTGGTTGTTCGGTTCCGCGGTTTCAGACGATGGGCGCTACCTGGTGCTTCAAATCGAAACTGGAGACGCCGGCAGGAATCTGCTGTTCTATCAGGACCTGCAGGCCACGACGCCTAAGACTGTCGAGTTAATCAACCAGCTTCAGGCGCAGTTCCACTTTATCGGCAACCAAGGCAGCACATTTTTTGTAAATACGACTGACAACGCGCCG
>Ga0187859_10000791_pt1 | contig 20781 bp, 18 predicted proteins | sample June2016WEW_10_1_2_FD_133019 | JGI IMG/M metagenome (GOLD analysis project Ga0187859, IMG submission 133019) | Peatland microbial communities from SPRUCE experiment site at the Marcell Experimental Forest, Minnesota, USA - June2016WEW_10_10 | ecosystem: Environmental > Terrestrial > Soil >...
ACAACCTTCACCGTGCCTGCGGCCTACAAAGGCCGTCATACCTGGCTTCATTTCGGCGGCATCAACTACACCGCACAAATCTGGGTGAACGGCCGCACGGCGGGGACCATGCGCGGCGCCTTCGTCCGCGGCGACTTCGATATCTCTGAGTTGGTGAAGCCCGGGCGCCGGGCCGTCCTCGCCGTGCTTGTTGCGCCGCAGCCTCACCCCGGCGTTCCGCACGAGCATACCGGTGCTCTTGGCGTTGGCAAGAATGGTGGCGAGACTGCCATCGATGGCCCCACGTTTCTTTCCACCATCGGCTGGGACTGGCTCCCTGCCGTTCGCGATCGTGACACCGGTATCTGGCTTCCGGTCACGATGGATGCAACTGGGCCGGTCCTGGTGAAGGATCCATTCATCACTACGGATTTGTCCCCATCGCACGAAACTGCGGATCTCCACGTTTCCGCTACCCTGGAGAACAAGTCGCCGAAGCCCGTCACCGGCACACTCGCCGGCATCATTCAGTTGCAGAATGCACAGGACCAGACCTTACACGATCATGAGATCACTTTCCACAAATCCGTGACCATTGCGGCGAACGGCACGGAAGCCGTCGCACTCGACCCCGAATCCACCCCAGAACTGCACATTTCCGATCCCAAGCTGTGGTGGCCTAATGGTTATGGTCCGCAGAACCTGTACACTCTGACGCTGCGCTTCGATGTAAAAGCAAAATCTTCAGATGTCGCGACGCGGCAGTTTGGCATTCGCAAGATCGAGTACCAGGTCGCCGACTCGGAAAACTTGACACTCTCCGTCAACGGAGTTCGTGTCATGGCGCGCGGCGGTAACTGGGGCCTCGATGAGGCCATGAAACGCATTTCGCGAGATAGGCTCGACGCTCAGTTTCACATGCACGCACTGGCCAATCTGAACATCATCCGCAACTGGGTGGGACAAAGCACCAGTCCCGATTTCTATGACATGGCAGACAAGTACGGAATCTTGCTATGGGATGAATTCTTCCAACCGAATCCAAACGACGGTCCTGATGTCACCGATATTCCCACCTACCTCGCCAATGTCACCGACAAGGTGGTTCGCTACCGCAACCATCCCTCCATCGCAGTCTGGTGTGCCCGCAACGAGGGCTACCCACCTAAGGAACTTGACGATACGTTGAAGACGCTCATGAGTCGCCTGGATCCGGCGCGGCTCTACCAATCGAACTCCGCCGATGGCCGAGGCGTCTCCTCACATGGGCCCTACTACTGGCGTTCGCCGCGCTTCTTCTACGCATTCAACGAAAGCTTTAAAACCGAGACCGGCTCAATCTCCATTCCCACCATCGAATCCATCCAGGGCATGATGCCGCAGAAAGATTGGGAGACCATCGACGACGACTGGGCGCAACACGACATGGCAGCCGGCGCTCAACGAGGCAACGAGTTCCCCACTTCCCTGGCGGAGCGCTACGGGCACATTCGCAATCTTGCCGATTTCGTCCAGAAAGGCCAACTTGCTACATATGAAGCTTTCCGAGCTATGTATGAAGGCCGAAACGCAGAAATGTTTAAGACAACCACGGGCGTCATCACCTGGATGAGTCACCCCGCCCAGCCCAGCTTCGTTTGGCAGTTCTACCACTACGATCTCGAGCCCAACGCCGCCTTGTACGCAGTGAAGAAGGCCGCTGAGACCGTGCACGTGCAGTTTAATGAAGAGAACCGCGGCATCGAGGTTGTCAACAATCGTCCGGAAGCGCTCAAGCAGCTGAAGGTCAAAGTACTCATCTACCGTTTTGACGGTACCCTTGACCGTTCTGACGGCACCCTTGGTTCACAGAAAACTTATCCGGTAGCAGAGGTGCCCGGCAGCAGCACGATCAAGGCCGCGCAGATCCAGGTGAGTGCCCGCATCAGCCCGCTCTACTTCATCAAACTCAATCTCTTCGACGCGGACGACCACTTGCTCTCCAGTAATTTTTACTGGCAACATGTTGCGCAGGATCAGTTCGACGGTCTAATGAATCTTCCCAACGTCACGCTCGACGCCGAAGCCATCGCCCGCACCGAAGGCGTCAAAACCATCCTGAACGTTACGTTGCACAACAATACAAATAACATCGCTCTTCTCTCGCACTTGCAGCTTCATCAAAAGAGGAGCGGCCGCCGCGTCCTGCCCGTCTTCTACTCCGACAACTACATTTCGCTCGTCCCCGGCGAATCCTCAACCGTCTCAATCGAAGCGGCGACAAAAGACCTGCAAGGAGACCTGCCGCTCGTCGAAGTCGATGGATACAATGTAGATGTCAATCCCGTCGACGGTCCAGTCGCGATCGTAGCCAACGTCAATGCGCATCCCTCCCACTGGCCTCCATCTGACATCGTTCCCGATAAAAGGTAAGCGCAGCACAGCTTGCCGGTCTCTAGACCTGGCATCGGCGGCGGGCGCCTTGGCCGTCGCCTTGAATTGTGGAATGGGATCCAGTTCCTTGAACCCGGAAGTAAACGCGCTGGAAAGACTCCAGATTGTGCGCGGCCAGAATTTCGTATTCGGCTCAAAGTACAGGTCGCGCACGGTGCGGGCAAGATGCTTCGGGGCCTCCAGTCTGCCCTCGACAAACGCCTCATAGATGACAAAGTTGGCGGTGACGTCCGTCAATTCACTTCTCTGCCAGGCTTCCACCTGCTTTCGCATCGGCTCAAAGTTTCGCTGCACTCGATCAACACCCACCGAGATGCAGTCGATGAGCGAGAACGATTTCGAGTGTTTTGCGAGAACAGGGGTAAACATGCCTGAAACAATGTTTTCCAAATTCGGGTCCCGCGAACATTAGATTTCCCAGAAGCTGACTTCGGGACAACGTCGTCGCAGTCCGCGTTTAGCCGTAACTTCCGGTTGGCCCGTCATCCGCCCAGAATCATTGGCTGGCATCGATGCAACTCCCCAGTCCGGTAATCGGGTGAACAGGGAACCGACTTTGAATGAGTATTTCCTGCCACCGGCAGCTACCGCGGGCCAGCGTACTTTGCCGTGGCTTGTTTCCGGATGGAGATGCCAGGGTCGGCGTCCTTCCAAAGGTCAAGGAAATGCTGAGTCGCTACCGGAACCCAGGACTGCATCATTGCGCCGACGATCCTGTATCGTGCAGGAGCACGACGTCGGACTCGATGTGGGTGCGCATAACGCCGAGGGTTCTGCGGTCGGGCGAAAACAAATAGTATTGAATTGCATCGCCTTGAAAATTCGTGACCTGCCGGCCGGGCGAGCCATCGAGCGGTTGCAGCCACAGGTTGTCCGTACCCTTTTCGTGGATGATATACACGATCGATTTTCCGTCGGGTGTGAATTTTGAGGATCTCGCAAAACGCGGGTCGGGATCGAGGAATTTGACCTGCGGCTTGGGCCCGGCATCGAGCGGGACTAAGACAATTTTCCCTATGGTTGCTTTTGGATGTTTGCTCGGCATGAAGAATGCTAAAAGCTTGCCATCGGACGAGAGGCCCAGCCCCGTTGAGCGGAAGAGCCCGCCGGTGCCCGGCACCTCCTCAGGATTCCCACCGTCAATGGGCACTCGGAAAGCTTGAAAGGTATCTATGTTGTAGTAGTACACCCACTCTCCGTCTGGCGAGCAGATTCCGCCGACATCGGTTGCCCCGGACGTTAGCCGCTTCGGATTTGAGCCATCAGCATCTACACGCCAGATGTTGGTCTTCTTATTGGCGTTATGATTCGACCACGTGATCACGATATAGCGCCCGTCAGCACAGCCGTCTGGGTGAATGACCTGCGAGGCGGGATCACTGAGAAGCGTGGTCTTGTTGGTGCCGTCGACCGACATTCGCAGCAAGTTGCCACCATCCCCAAAGTAAAGCTTACCATTGCTCGCCCAGCCGAACATGGCTGCGTCCTTGCTCTGCGCCGGCGCCGGATTGGGAGGATTCCCAGAGAAGCCTGCGGCGGGCATGAGATAAAGAATTTGCGTGGCTTTCTGCTGTACCGTAGCCAGTGTCTTTCCATCCGCGGACAACGTAAGTGTTCCATAGTCATTCGTGTCATTGGTGATGGTACGAAAACGCCCTTCCGGGTTTGAGATGAAACCAATCTGGCCGCGGTCAAGAAACCCAATATTCATGTCATAAATCGCCAGAAGTCCGCGATGGTCTGGCAGCCAGGCAATCGCCCAGATCGGCAGGTCAGTGAACCGGGCCAAGGTTTGGCCTTTCGAGGAAACCAAGTCATGGAACTGAATCGAGACGTTCCCAGGGCCCGGACCAATATTCACCAAAGCGATCTGACCGCCATCGGGCGACCACGCGACGAGACTCGACCAATATGAACTGGGCCCGGTCGTGATGACCTTTTCATCCGTGCCATCAAGATTGCTCGTGAGTAATGAGAATCTTCCCCTTTCAGGATCGTTCGAGCGCGTGAAGGCCATGCGCCTGCCGTCAGGCGAGAATGTCGCCCCAGAGTCATCGTCTCGCACGACCATTTGCGGTACACCACCCAACACGGGTGCCCGCAATAGGTCGAATTTTTCGCCAGTACTGGATGTTGCCCTGCGGAAATAAATGTAGTTGCCGTCGGACGAAAATGTGAGGCTCTGGTAGGCTGCGTCCGCGGGTGCAATCACCTGCGTGTCGCTGTTGGTGGGGATGTTGCGCAGCCACAAGCTCTGCCTCCCATTCTCTTCCACGGCGCTGAGGAGATACTTCCCATCGGGCGAGATCGCCGCCGCAATATATTTTCCGCTGTTCGTGACTTGAGTAATCGCAAAGCTCTGGAACGGCATGGCCGCAGCGCGGTGAAAGACAGAGTAAACGCCGATACCCGCTGCACATAAGATGATCAGGGCGGCAATCACCACTCCGGGCACTCCCCATTTGCGCTGTCTCGCGGCGGCGACCATGGCGGAACTGCTGGTCGTGTGGGAGGACTGGGTCCCGACCGGTGCGACTGCTATCTCTGCGTGGACCGGGCCTTGGCCGCTGGAGTCGCTATCACGTTTCAATCGTTGCAGGTCCGCTTGCATTTCTGCAGCGCTTTGATAGCGGAGATTACGATCCTTCTCCAACGCCTTACTGATGATGTCTTCCAACTGCGGTGGCAGGTCGGGATTAAGACGCAGGGGAGCCACGGGAGTGCGGTTCATGATTGCGTCGAAGATCACTCCAGGGCCCTCGCCGCGGAAAGGCAGCGTGGCCGTGGCCATTTCATAGAGCACGACCCCGAACGAGAACAAGTCCGTGCGTGCGTCTAACTCCTTAGCCCGGACCTGCTCCGGCGACATGTACGCCACGGTTCCCAGCGTCGTACCCTTGCTGGTCAAGTCTGTGCTGACCGAGGCCGTCTGTGCGGGGGCGGCACCTGACTCGGTCTTTGAACTGGCGTTTACCTTGGCCAGCCCGAAATCGAGAACCTTCGCGTGCCCACGCTTGGTGACGAAAATGTTCGCGGGCTTGATGTCGCGATGAACGATCCCTCTACAGTGAGCAGCGTCCAGTGCATCGGCGATCTCAATCGCCAGGCCAAGCAGAATATCCGGCTCGATGGGCTTCCCGGTGATGCGATGCTTCAGAGTCACGCCATCCAGAAACTCCATGACAATGAACGCTTGCCCATCCTGCTCACCGATGTCGTAGATTGTGCAGATGTTCGGATGATTCAGCGCAGAGGCGGCCTTGGCTTCCCGCTGGAAACGGCTTAGGGCTTGCGAATCCTGGGCCACTTCGTCCGGCAAGAACTTGAGCGCCACAAAACGGTCTAAACGGGTGTCCTCGGCCTTGTAAACCACGCCCATACCGCCGCCGCCCAACTTTTCGATAATTCGGTAGTGCGAGATGGTTTGGCCAATCATTCGGGAAATGCTGCTTTCGGGCTGCCTCATCTTACGAACGAGGCATCCGCTAGTCAACGAATGACGGCTCTGGCGGGAGGATGTCGAAGCCAGAGCACTTGCTTTATGACGGTCAGCCGGGGAGTGGCGAGATAACTCCCGGTTGGTCGGTAATTACCGGCCAATCTCCTGAATCGCACCTAAATCACACCTATAGGAACTGCGAAGAAAAGTGCATGGTTCTCCAGGGGGATCTTCTCTCGAGAAGAAGGGTCTGCGGTTCGACGGCAAGGTCTTGAGAGCGGAAGGTCAGGCAGAACCTCCGTGGGATGTTGTCTTGCAGCGGTTGGTCTCTGTGTCAACATGCATTTGCGCCCAATCCAATCGTGAAGTTCACCGTGCATCTACTTCAGACGGCATCTCCGGCGGACAACCGAATCGTGTTCAGCCGCGAAGAACTGCGCAGAAGAAAACTACGTCACAGTTTACATCGAGTTGCTTTGGGCTTGTGCACAGAAGCGGAAAGTGGCATAAAGAGCATGCGTTATCGAACCACGCGAAATCGGAACCCTTGAGAGTGGGCAGAGATTGGCCGGTAATGTCGGCAAACAGGAAGTTAGGAACTTAGGTCCCGAATGTCGCTTGGCGCTCTACGGAGCTAAGTCCTTCGCCTCCCACCGTATGTTCTGGTCATCCCATCTAATGTGCTTGCGGGCGATCCTCAGCGTGCTTCTGTTCCGCAGCAGCGCGTGAACCTCCGTGTCGTCGGCGTGCTCGACTACTGCGATCCCGCGCCCGAGGACCGCCACACGGTCGCCTCTCATCAAAGTTCTGTCCCGCTGGCGTCGGGCGTAGTACCGCGTGCGTTTCCCGATCAGATAGTCCAGCCCCGCCGCATCGAACCCCGAGCCCTTCCGGCACAGGGGGATGCTCTGCCCGCCGCCAACGATGAAGATATCTGTGCTATACGCAGCGAGGGCCTCTAGGCGGGACTCCATTTCCTTCGTGTCGGATGGGATCAAGTCGGACGGGAGCAACAGCGTCTTGGGATAGGCGAACTGAGCACGCCATCCGAGTTCGTGCTCCACGACCGTTCCCCACAGGTAGACCTCGCCGTGGATTCCGCACTTCGCGTATCCCGTCGTGAGCAGTTGCTCAAGGCTTTTCGACGCGTAGACGCCGCAGGTGCACTTCGCTTGCGGGGCATCGTGGGAATCATGGCCTTCGACGCGACAGGCGATGGTTCCGACGACAGCAGAAGCCCTGCATCTCGCCGCCAGCAACTGGCTGGGCTTCCACCGCTCTCCGCAGAGCGACTTCAACCCCGTCTTTTCCCATTTCCAAACACGGTAGCCGATGATGGGCGAGATGTAATCGGGGATGCTCATTGCTTGGCTGGCACCTGCTGTGGCTCAGGTTCGGGCTCTGGCGACTGAATCGGATCGGGCTCAGGTTCGCGGGCCGGCTGTTCCACTGGAAGTTCCAGCGGCTCCACGACGATGGTTCGCAACGGCTTACCGATTTGCATCATTTGCCCCCAGTTTTCATGTTGGCTTTAGAGCCGAGCATCTAGCCCAGCTTCCCCACTCGAAATTGCAATGGCGAGATTGCAATCGCTGTTCGCCCCTTTCATCAGGCGGCACACTGAGGCTCTCGAAATGTTGTGGCGCTTGGCGACCTGCGTCAAAGACATCCCCGAGCGGCGATCTTGCACGACTTGCTCTCGGTTCACATCCAGCCGTGACCTCCCGATCTGACGGCCCTCAAGTTTTGCCCTTCGCATTCCCGATTTGACCCGATCCGCCACGAGCGACCTTTCCAGTTCTGCAATCGCCGAGATGATCGTCACGAAAAGACGCCCCATCGGTCCGCTTGTATCGACGTTTTCTCGCCGTGAGATGAACTCAATTCCCATACTGTCCAACTCGTCGATCACTTGTAGAAAATTCCGAGTGCTCCTCGCAATGCGGTCGAATGCCGCCACCAGCACGACCGAGAACTTTTTGCGCCGTGCATCAGCCATGAGTGCATCAAGCCCCGGACGGCGTGCGTTCTTTCCACAAAACCCACGATCAGCGTATTCGTGTACAACCTCGAATCCTCGCTGTGAGGCCAACTCCCGGAGATCGTAAAGTTGACTTTCGACGTGCTGGTCGGGCGTTGAGACTCTGACGTAGATTGCGGCGGCTTTTTTCATTCTGTGATGCTCCTTTTTATTTGCTAACTCTTTGCTCTCGGCAGCCCATACACAAGATGCCGTAGACACGCCGTTTGGCAACTACGACAAATTGGGGCCGGAAGAGTTTCGCCTCGCCTCGATGAATAAAACGGAACTTATCCAATCCCTGCGCGGCAAAGACTTGTTGTGTTGGTGCACGGAAGCGGAGCGTGACCAATGTCACGCAAGAGTTTGGTTGGAGTTGGCAAACGCATAGGGACGCATAGGGAGATGGCGTGGAAAACACAGGCATAAGCTGGGCACACAACACACAGAACTTCTGGGTAGGCTGTGACAAGATTGCCCCGGAGTGCGCGCACTGTTACATCGACCGTGTGCTTATCAAACAGGGCCGGGAGCCATGGGGTGAAGTCTATCGCACCCAGACTTGGGCCGCGCCCAACAAATGGGAAACGGATTGCGCCATCCGCAACTACGCCAAGAGAGTCTTCACCTGCTCCCTCTCGGATTTCTTCCATGTCAAGGCCGAACCTTGGCGTGATGAAGCATGGCGCATCATACGGAAATCGTCCCGTCTGGTTTGGCTCATCCTCACCAAGCGGCCTGCGCTCATCGAGTCCCGGCTGCCGGATGATTGGGGACAGGGTTATCCCAATGTCTGGCTCGGCGTCTCCACTGGCTGCAACCAGACGCTCAACAAGATGGATGTGCTCCGCAAGATTCCATGCGCTGTGCGCTGGATTAGCACGGAGCCATTGCTGGAGGACATCTCGCAACAAATCAACCTCGACGGCTTTCACTGGGTCGTCACTGGAGGCGAATCTGGGTCTGGCAATGAGTATCGGTGGGCCGCAACTTATAAGTCGCAAACCAACGACCCAAAAGTTTTCACTATGGAGAAAAACAGAATCGATTACGACTGGAAGCGAAGCGGTCGTCGCACCATGATGCTGCGCCGGGCTGAGAATCTCTGTGACGTGACCAAGGCGGCGGGCCTGCCTTTCATGTTTAAGCAGGTGACCAGTGCACGAAGTGGACAGGGCGTGAATGCACTGGGTCAAGATTGGCATGAGTTCCCAGATGCGCCACATGGATTGAAATGGGCACCACGGAATCCCATTGACCCAAAGAATCTATGGACACCTGTACAGATCGAGAACCTGCGGAAGGAACAAAATGGGTATTAGGGCTTAATACCCAATTCTGAAATTCCCCCGAAAAACAAAATAAGTGGCAGATTTCCGAATTCCGACTCGATAAGACGGATTCGAAACGCTGGAAAAAGAAAATGTTACGCGGGTTTCGATCAAAATCGAGTATTGGTATACAGCAGCGAGCGTTGACGTGAGACCCACGGCTCCGTGGCAATTCTCTTAGACGCTCGATGCGAACCAGCATGGATGCCCAACGTCAGGATCGACGAGGACAATGGGGGTCCAGTTGAACAGTGTGAGGCGTAATGTTTGAATTCCTTCAAGTCGCAGTTAAATCGCAATGAACCCACCCACGAGCAGGGACCCTACTCCAAATGTCCGCCCGAGCCATTCGTCGATGCCGCCCGTGCAGCCGCCTTCTTGTGCTGCTCCCGCAAGCACGTCCTGTACCTAGCCCGCACTGGGCAAATCACCGCCTATCCACGCAGCGGAAAGTCGCGTCGGACATGGCTTTTCAGGCTTTCGGACCTCGAAGCCTATGTGCTAACTTGTGCTGGGCGGCTTCCAGAAATGGAGGCCGATAATGTACCAAGGCGGTAGTTTGAGACAGGTACAACGAAAGGACGGGCTGACTTGGTTGTTCCGTTATCGCATTGATAAGGACGGACGCCGAGTCGAAAACACAACGCGGGTGGGTTTGGTGAAGGACTTTCCCGGCGAATCCGCTGCACAGCGTGAAGTGGATCGCTTGGGACTACGCCTCAACATCAACCCCGGCCCCGCAAGCATGAATCCGACGTTTGCCGAATTGGCATTGAGGTACTTCGCCGACGAGTACGGGGAAGACGCCGAGGTCCCAAAAGCAAACACGACCAAGGCAGCGGTGGAGCACTATCTGTTTGAATACCTCACCCCGGCGTGGGGAAAGCAGACGGTCGGTTCTATCGAGCCGAAGGCTGTAAGGGATTGGCTGAAAACTCTCCGCAAGGAGCGGAATTTGGCTGCACCATCCCTCGCGAAAATCAAAACGCTCATGTCGTTGCTCTTCCAGTTCGGGAAAATGGAGAAGCTTTGCGACAACAATCCGTGTAAGGAGTTTCGCATCGTGGCGAAGTCGGACTACAAGGCAGTGATCGTCACACCCGAGCAGGCAAAGACCATCATCAGGTTGATGAAGGACCCTCTGCACCGTGTGCTGGTCATCGTCGCCGTTCTTACCGGGCTGCGGGCGTCTGAACTTGCTGGCTTGCAATGGCAATGCGTGGATTTTGCAAACAATCGCATCGTCGTGAACAAGCGGTGGGCTTTGGGTGAATTCGGCAAGCCGAAGACGGAATGCTCGGATGCCTCGGTGTCCATGGGCGAAGCACTCTCAAAAGTGCTCTCAGCATGGCGTCAGCAGACCCCATAATGCCAACCCACGGACTTTGTTTTCGCATCGTTCAAAAGCGACGGAGCGGTGCCCCTCGCGATGAGTTGCTTTGTTGCCGACCATCTCCGTTCTGCGGCAATTGAAGCGGGTGTGAAGATAGAAAAGGGGCAGCGGTTCGGCCTGCACAACTTGAGGCATTCGCTTTCTCATTGGCTCGTGAACAAGGGGAAGGTGGAACCGAAGACAGTGCAGTCGATGCTGAGGCACAGCAAAATCCAGACCACGCTCGACCTGTACACGCAGGGCGACTCGGACGAGATGTCCACGGCTCAGGAGCTATTCGCCGACGCTGCGGATTGGTGTGGATTGGAAAAACCGACGCAGGTGATGTAAGTGATTGAAAAATGGTAGGCACGAGGAGACTCGAACTCCTGACCTCTACCGTGTCAAGGTAGCGCTCTAACCAACTGAGCTACGCGCCTATTCCTGACTATTGTACAACTTGCGGGGATTTCAGCGCACCATCCTGATCCACAAACGATCCACAAAATTCGTCCTGAGCGCTGATCTTGTTGTCGTTGTCCCCTTGGACGTAAAGGTCGAGCGTCGTTTGCACCTTCGCGTGCCGTAGCATTTCCTGCACGGTCTTCGGATTCACATGGGCTGTGTTCACCAGCCAATTGCTCAGCGAGTGACGCAGGTTGTGTAGTCCGAAGCGGTATCCGTCTGGAATCTTAACTCCAGCGGTGAGAGCCGCTGGACGCAAATGATTCTGGACGAATATCGAGGCACAAACAGGAACAGCGCCGTTCATCTTCATTGACGGAAAAACGAGGTCGGTGTCAGCGGTATACGGGCTTGCGTCCTTCCAAGTACGAAGGAATTGAGCCAGTATCGAGCCGAGGGCGACGGTGGAATCGGACGCAGCCGTCTTCGGCTTGCCGTCCTTGCCACGCCGCCAACGCTTGTTGACTCGGATACGATTCTCTTTCCACATAATGTCCGCCCATCGCAGAGCGATCACTTCGCTTGCGCGAAGAGCCGTTGCTGCCGCCGTGAACACCATTGTGAAATACAGCGTGTTGGTTAGAGACCGCAGGATCATGAGCGTCTCTTCGGGCGTCACCGTGATTGCCTTGTACGTTGACTTGATGCCCTTGAGCCGCCAACCACTGCACGGATTCGAGGAGCAAATTTCCTCGAACAATCCGTACTGATAAATGGCGTGCATGATGCCTTTGATCTTCCCGATTGTTGGCCCGCTGTAATCGAGAGCCTTGAGCCAGTCCCGCACGTCTTTACGCCTGATCTCGTCGGCGGGAACGTTTCCCCACTTTGGAATCGCCTTCTTGACGTAATGGACGACACCTTCATTGGGGGATTCCGCGTCGATATAACGCAGAGCCAGCACACCGAACGTGAGAATGTCGGTAGTGCAGTCCTTGTTTACCTCGGCCCGGAGTCCCATTTCGTCAACCTTCTTCCACGCAGCGGATTCCGTTCGCAGATCGCTAACGAGCGGCAGCACCGGATTGACCGAATGCTGGTCTCCAACCCGATGGACGGGAAGTCATGGCATCGCGCCGGAGGTCTGGATCAAGATGTGCGAGTTCATTTGACCAACGTGGGTTCAATTCTCCGATAATTTGTCGCACTGAGCGATTACCAAAGTGGACGTCCGAGTACGCAATCCCGCATCTGTAAGGTATAGGGATTGAGCAAAGGCATCCACACGGTAAAATCGGGCTTGCCATTTTGCCCGACAGGGCACCACTGTCGATTCCTTTCCTGCTCAAAATGATTCTCATCCGACCACTTGCTTTCGTGTCTGTTTCAAGTTGCTCGCGATTTCGATAGCTCCATATACTCATCCGCACCCACAAGCCTCAGCACGACCCGCACTGGAATCGGGAATCGACGGCGCGTAGGATCATGCACCACATGCTGTGCGGAAAGCTCATACCGCTTCCCGCGAATTCTCAATTCGCAACCGCCCGCCGCGAGAACGTTCTTCACCCATTCCGACTGGCTGCTATACGTGAGCGCGATGATGAAGCCGTTCGATGCTTGAAAGACGTTCACTGGGGTTCGGTAGACTTTCCCTGACTTCCGACCCACGTGAGTGAGAATGCCGAAACCCGGAAACCAGCCTGCGAAGAGGCTGGTGATCCGATTCGTGAACACAATGTTGATCTTCGCCAGCCATCGCTTGCGAAACCGCATCAGGAGGACGCCTGAGACGGCGATGGCGATGATTATGATGGCGAGGGCTTTCATGGATCGCTGATGCTCCCACTCTAGCTCTAAACTGTACCAACCCTATACCATCAAGGCGGAACCCCGCTGGATGGATTGGGCATGGCAAACTCTCTACCACTTCCGACCCTTCTCTCCCACGCTCTCGTGGCATTTACGATTGAGTTCGACAATGAGGCGGAACGGCGTATCCCGCACTACACGACCCGACATGGAGCGACCAACAGCATGCTGCCGAAACCGTGGCTGGTCTCCATGGCAATGTACCTCAACTGTATGCAGTTTCTCCATGAGAATGGAATGGCGGCCCGCGAACTGGTGCGCATAGCACGTGCGAGGACGAATTTCCGCGGAATGCTGCGTTGGGGCTACATCACTATAAGACCTGATCTGTCGCGTGCCCGCACCAAACCGCCAAAGGCAGACTGGATCGTCCGCCCAACAGAGGCAGGCCGAACGGCACAGGAGATTTGGCGACCGCTGATCGGCGTCATTGAAGACCGATGGAAACAACGCTTTGGCATCAAGCAGGTGGAGCAGTTGATCTCTTCTCTGGGGGCGGTGGAGCGTCAGTTTGATTTGGACTTGCCCGATTGTTTGCCGATCCTTACCTACGGCCTGTATAGCAACACGGCAAAGTACAGAGCCAAGTCGGCGCAATCCGCAGACCCCATTCCAGACCGATTGCCCGTGCTGCTGGCGCGTGTACTTCTCGCTTTCGCACTCGAATATGAAAGCAAATCTGAATTGTCACTCGCGATGACTGCCAATGTCGTGCGTGTGCTCGACGGCGAAGGCGTTCCCGTTCGCGAATTGCCCCGCCTTTCAGGGGTCTCGAAAGAGGCTGTCGCGGTAGCATTAGCCTTTCTTGCGAAACGTGGATATGCCTTAGTGGAATCGAACTCGTCTCGGATCAAAGTTGCGCATTTGACCACGAAAAGCTTGAAAGCACAGGGAGCCTACGCCCAACGGCTGCAGGAAATTAAACAGCAATGGCGCGAGCGGTTCGGCAACATAACCGATTCTGTAACAGAATCCCTCGCTCCGTTCGTGGGAGGAGGCATGGCGGCGAACTCTCCATTGTTCGCTGGATTGGAGCCTCCAACCAACGGCTGGCGAGCAAGAGTGCGCAGGCCGGATACGTTGCCGCATTTCCCCATGGTTCTGCATCGTGGGGGATATCCGGATGGTAGTTGAAGTTGTCGTCTCGCTCTGATGGGGTGAGAGTGCTTTCCTACGCCATCACAGCAGAGGCTCGCTCCACTGACTTCTTCGCCGGAGCCAGCGCGACCAGCACTACACCGACGATTGCGAACACAACCACTCCGGCGAGTTCTCGGCGCTCGATCACATTCCGGTATTCCTGCGCAGCCATTACCCCAGCATGCGCAAGATTTGCCCATCCACCGAAGGCGATCAGACTGCGGTTCGCCGCAGGGTCACGCACCGCCAGCAGCAAGAAAATTCCGAGTGTGACATAGATGCTCATTAGCATGGGCACCGAAGGCTCTCGCGAGAAAAACATTGTCAGCGGAACAACTCCCGCCGTAAACAACAATCCCACCACCACCAACACGATCTTCAGTGCCCGTTCTCGACGCATGGTGCCTCCTATGTTTCCGCTGCTATTCTGCTAGTTCGCTTTCCTCTGGCGCATCGGTTGGGCTTGCGAACTCAATGCGGTAGCCATCGGGATCGGTGAGCGGCACTACCCAAAGACGATTGCCAACGAATGGGCGTTTCCGCGTCTGAATTCCACGCGATTTGAACTCGCGATAGAGCGCCAGCGCATCTTCGCTCATGAAAGAGACCGATGCTCCAGTGCCCAGCGTCTCCTTCGGTTGGTGCTCCGGCAAGAACTCCTGAAGCATGATGGCGGCATCCCCAAGCTCAAGCCAGCACCAACGAATCCTACCGTCTGGCTTGTCCTCCTCACGATTCGGAAGCCACCTGTGCTTCATTTTGAAGCCAAGCCCGTCAACATAAAACCGCAGCGAGGCTTCCATGTTGGTCACGCCGAAAAAGGGCACCGCCTGCTTGACGTTAACGCTCGCGGTGGATGCGACGGTCATGCTTCCTCTCCCCAACGTCAATGCCTATCGTAGCAATATTAAGGTCTGTCGCTCTCGGATCGCTTGGAAGCCAGCCAGAATCAGACAGTCTTGCGGCGGTTGCGAGATGACGAACGACCAGCGTCAGACGCGGTCACAAACGTGTGAGCCATGCCGAGCAAGTCCCTCAGGACATCGGGTGTAACGCGGGAAAGGCGAACCAGCACGGCGCTGTAGTTGAGATAATGGTCGGTCACGTAGTAAACATCGGGAGCCGCTGCAATCAGTTCGGCGCGGTCGTCGAAACCGACGCGAACGGCAAGCGAACCCGGCTCAGCCGAACGATGAGTAGGCACGCACGCGAGCAGTTTTCCACGAACCTTGAGCGCGGGTGCGCCGTATGCTGCGCTCTCCTCCACGCCGGGCAACGCCAAGCCGATCTTGCGCACCGCGTCGAAGCTAATTGTGCTCTTTGGCATGGGTGAGTCCAATTATCGGCAAGAACAGGAGTCTGACAGTCCCGCGCCGCTGTTCAAAACCAACACGTTTTACCGGAATAGCAGCCCCGCAAACTCCGCCAGATTCCGCCGCCCCACCATCATCGTGTGACTCCCCGGCGTTTCGATCTCGGTTACCTTCACTCCCTTGGCCTTGAGCCACTCTCGCAGATTGCGATCCATCGCGAGCCGATAGTCCTCAGTGCCACATGAGACCCAAAGCAGATGGAGTTGCTCATTTGCTTTTGCATTGAGAGAGGGAAAATCTTTTTGAAACTCTTCGGGAATACCACGTGCACCACTGAAGGAACCAATCCAAGAGAACTTGTCGAGATGATTCAGTCCAGTCAGCAGTGACTCTGAGCCGCCCAGCGAGAATCCTGCAATCGCCCGCGCATTGCGATCTTTGATAGTTCTGTATTCGCGTTCGACTCGCGGCATCACTTCCGTGAGCAGCGTCTCGCTGACCTTCTGGAAGTTGGCGTCGCGCAACTCGCTGTTGTCGAAAGCACCCAAGATTTTCATGGTCCCGTAGGCGAGCGGCATCACCACGATCATAGGCTTCGCCTTGCCCTGCGCGATCAGGTTGTCAAGAATCACGTTGGCGTGGCCCGACGCGCTCCAGCTTCTCGCGTCGAAACTGTAACCATGAAGGAGGTAAAGCACGGGGTACGACTTCTTCGCGGCAGAGTCGTAATTCGGAGGAGTGTACACGTAGTAGTCACGGTCGTCCTGCGCGACTGCTGACCTGTAGAAATGATGATGGATAACTCCATGTGGCAAGTCGTTCACTTCCCAAGGCAGCGAGAGCGGCCCGGGAACATGCAAGACATTCAGTGAGAAAATCAGGTTCGGCGTCAGTTCATGGTTGGAAGGGTCAGGCACGTCCACACCGTCGGCGGTGAAACCGTATCCGTAGTAGTCGGGAGCCAAGGTAGGAATGGTGACGCTCCACACCCCTTGGTCGTCCTTTTGCATTGGCGCGACGGCTGTCTGGCCCCAATCACCCCAAACCTCCACCTTTGCCGCGTTCGGATCACGGAAACGGAAGGTAACACTGCCATCGGCGTGTACCTCAGGCGAGACCAACGGTGCTGGCGGTTGAGCGGGCGCGGTCTGCGCCGCTTTGTCCTGCGCAGTGGTCAGGACTCCTAGCAGCAGGAGGGCGCTTAGACAAGACTGCAAAAGGTGTGTAATTGATTTCGTAAGTGCATCCCCCAAACTGGTCTGAGGTCTGGTTGATTATAATCAGCCGTGGCAATCGTGCTCGTGGACCGCGATTTCCCGACCGCCCAGTGTGCGAGATTTCCAGCGAAGCCCAATGAAATCAACCACTGGTCAAAAAGGGTTTCGCCGCAGCAGCCGCAAATGAGTGAAGAGGCTATTGCAACTTCGCGTACTCCGCTTTGGCTTCCTTCAGGATGGGGATGTCGGGGTCGGCGTCTTTCCAGAGGGTGAGGAAATCTTTGTAGGCGGCGAGCGCCCGGACGCGGGCGGCGTCGGCATCCGCTCCCTGCGAGGTTCTCGCCTGCAACGCATTGGCACGAGCCACTCCCAGATGCGCCAACGCTCCCGTCCAGCAGTTCCACACGATGCCGCTGTGGTCGATGATCTTCTGAAACTCGGCGTCGGCTTCTTTGCCCTGTCCGGATGCCAAGTATGCCTCTCCACGGATATACACATGATAGAGGCAGGAAATATTGCTGACGAACGCAATTTGCCCCAACTCGATGGGTGTAGCTGCTGGCAGGGCATTCAGGGCAGCACTCGGATTCCTTTTGTCCAGCGCCAACTGCGCCTGAATCGCAGGCAGCCAAAGCGACTGCAACTGCGTGTCCAGCGGAAAGCGTTTCCCCAAGTCTTGCGCCAAGGAATCCGCTCGTGCCGTATCGCCCGCCATGGCAAACGCAAGCGCGGCTTCGACCTCGACACCCTGACTCGTGGGAGCTAGCTTCAAAGCCTCTGCCGCCGACTGCCGGGCTTCTGTGGGATTTCCGTAAGCGGCTTGTTCGATGGCAGCATTCTCCTGCCATATCGCTCCACTTTCCTTGCTATCAGCCCGCACTGCGGAGTCCATAGCCCGCTTGGTCAGTTCCCGCGCCCTGCCCAGATGACCGCCATACGCCTCGCTGTCGGATGCGAGCGCAAGCCCCCAGTTCTCGTAATCGGGCTTGCCCGCAAGCCACTGTTGCTGTTCCGCCATCGCAGCAGAGTCGGCCGTGAGGAAGGCAAGAGCGTAGAGAGCATTGTGGAATACGTAATTATCCAATTTTCGCGCCTGCGCCTCGTGAATCATCTGCCGCGCTTCATCGAAGCGTTGCAAGGCAAGGGCGTAGTTGGCGAGATTGCCGTAGAAAGCTACCTGATCCGGCGCAAGACGCATGCCTTGCCTCGCGATCTCTGCGGCTTTTTCATACTGCCCTTGGGCGGCGTACACATTGCCCAAATTGCCGTATGCTCCACCCTCCCGCGAGTAGCTCTCAATCGCCTGCTGATACGTCTGTGCCGCTTTGTCCAGTTCCCCGGTTACATTCAAATAGTAGTCGGCGGCGATCTCCAGCTTTTCCCGCTCGCTGGCATGCTCCTGCAACTGGAACGCCTTGGTGAAGTACTCGCTGGCTCGCCCTACCTCGCTGAGAGTCGAATAGTCGGCGCCCAATGACCTGTAGCCCATAGCAAAATTCGGATCAAGCTCGATGGCACGTTGAAAGTAAGGGAGGGCTGCCGCAGGGCCTTTCTCGCTATCGGTCTTTCTGCCAAGGCTGTACGACTTTAGACCTTCGAGCGAGGACGTAGTGGCCTGTTCGAGCGGTACATCAAACTTCTGCACCGTAGCCAGCGATTCGCCCAACTCACCCCGCAGCTTGGATGCTGCCTCGCCCAGCGCGTCCAGCACCTTCTCCTTGGCCGCCGCCGTCACCTGCTCCTCGGCCAGTGGGTCTCCACTCTGGCAATTCACCGCCTTCAACCCCAGTACATATTGGCTGCCCAGACTGGCAATCGACCCGGCCATGTATGCCTTGCTGCCCGCCCGCTGACAAAGCTCGCGAGCCAGTTCGGGTGTGAGTCTCGTGCTGGCTGGACGGGACATCATCTGCAAGGTCGCAACGACCTTGTTCTCGGAAAGCACATTCAGAAACGGCGACTAGTTGAGAGCAACGCTGAGTGCCGTCTTCAGCGTGTCGTCAAACACAGCATCGCCCGTGCTGTTGGCAAAATCAGCGAGCACGATGGTGTCTTTCTCGGTCAGGTGGTGCGTGGACTGGCGTGAGCGGAAGTAGAACGCTCCCCCGATTGCAGCAGCAACAAGAACAACGGCGGCGGGAACCAGAACTTTCCAGAGTTTCCTGCCCGCGACGGGGGCTTCCGCGACTTTCACCGTGCTCGATGACGGAGATGGAGCAAGTGCCGGGGAGGAACTAGATGCTGGCGACGGCTGTTGGGCTGCGACCTGAGAGCGGCTTTCCTGTGCGACCGCCACAGTCCCCGAACCCCCAGCTATGGCTCGTCCTATCTCTGAATCCCGCTTTAGGCGCTGCAACTCGGAACGCATCTCGGAGGCGTGCTGATACCGTAGTTCTCGATCTTTCTCCAGTGCCCGGTTGATGATCCGTTCCAGTTCGGCAGGCACGGCGTGATTCAGTCGCACCATGGCCACCGGGGCACGGTTCAGGATGGCTTCGCAGATGACCGCCGAACTTTCTCCGTGAAACGGCAAATCACCAGTTGCCATCTCGTACAGCACTGCCCCAAACGAGAACAGATCGCTCCGTGCATCCAACTCTTTCGCCCGTACCTGTTCCGGCGACATATATGCCACCGTTCCCACCATTGTGCCCGGACTGGTCAGATGCTCCGCGTCCACCGAACCCTCTTGCGTGTTAAGAGACGCAATTTTGCTCGAAGAACTGCCTGCAAGACTGACCTTGGCTAAGCCGAAGTCCAGAATCTTGGCGTGTCCGCGCTTGGTGGCAAAGATGTTTGCGGGTTTGATGTCGCGGTGGACGATGCCTTCTGCGTGGGCGGCGTCGAGCGCGTCGGCAATCTCGATGGCGAGCGACAGTATTAGGTCCGTGTCCATCGGTCGCCCGCCGATGCGGTGTTTCAGCGTCAGCCCGTCCAGAAACTCCATGACGATGAACGCTTCGCCGTGTTGGTCGTCAATTTCATGGATCGTACAGATATTCGGATGATTCAGGGCAGAAGCGGCCTGCGCCTCGCGTTGGAAGCGGGCTAGAGCTTGCGCATCCTTGGCTACTTCATCAGGCAGAAACTTCAGGGCGACAAATCGGTGCAGGGTTACGTCCTCGGCTTTATAGACAACACCCATTCCACCGCCGCCCAGCTTCTCAATGATGCGGTAGTGCGAAATGGTCTGGCCGATCATGGGGAGCGCAGGACTCAGGGTGCAATGTTAGCCTACACCGATGCTCTTAGTTGTTGAAATCCTTCACGACTTGGCTGTAGAAGCTCATTGCCAATCCTCGCCTTCTCGTGTGTCAGCGAAGGGGTCAGCCATGTCCGCCGAATTTGAAGCCGCCTCCTCTTCGCAGGCTGCATCTTCGACAATTCCTTCTTTTTCGATAACCTTCAACCTTCTATCGAGCAATTCCTGTTTGGCTTCCCAGTCGGAGACTTCGCGCTGGAGCATGTCCGCCAGCAGATGTGGATCGATTCTTACGGTTTTTCCAAGGCGAAACGCAGGAACGCGGCCCTCGCGAATCCATTTTAGGGCAGTGTCTTCCGCGACTCGGAATATCCACGCAAACTCCTTCACGTTCAACGGCTGAAGCCTGAGCCTCAACGCCCCTATTATCGACTTTGTTTCTTGAACTGACATGTTTCCTCCTCTTTCGGCTTGTTTGGGCGTGTTTCGCAGGCCTCTGTAGATGCAGTGCCGAAGTCGAGAAACTTTCGCGAGCGTTCGTGGGAGGTCGAATTTACAAGGAAGCTCTCGGGGATAGGGCTGATCGATGAGTTCGGGGCACCAGCCGTCGATGCCGCGCTGAAGGACTACAGGATTGCCCCCGTCCTGCCCAAGAGCCTGCATGAAGCGTTCGGGCTGGTCGAACCCGACGAGTGGCGGGACGAGGAGTAGGGGTTGGCAACGAAGAGCTTGAAGGAATCGCTAAAGGCGGCACGCAAGAACACCAGCACACAGGGACTCGCCAAGGTCAGTCAACTGGATCACGACGGTGGGCAGGTTAAAGGCGGAAATTCCGATCCACATCCGATCCACAACTCTCAGAATTCGGCGTGGTTTTCAGGGACTTGGGCGGTCTCCATAAGTCTGTAAGTCCCTGATAATCCTAATGCACTCGCAGTGTCAAGGTAGCGCTCTAACCAACTGAGCTACGCGCCTACTGATTGCTAAATTATACCTTAGCTCGAGCGGGCGAAGAATCACTTCCAGGGCGCGTAGCTTCGAGGTTCAGAACCAACCGC
>Ga0187859_10000792_pt1 | contig 20764 bp, 19 predicted proteins | sample June2016WEW_10_1_2_FD_133019 | JGI IMG/M metagenome (GOLD analysis project Ga0187859, IMG submission 133019) | Peatland microbial communities from SPRUCE experiment site at the Marcell Experimental Forest, Minnesota, USA - June2016WEW_10_10 | ecosystem: Environmental > Terrestrial > Soil >...
TATTCTCGGCCCACTACCACTTTCCGGCTACACCCGGCGATTTCCATGTTTTGTGATTGAATGGCAGACTGTCTACTTCTATTAGAATGTTGTCCAATGAACGTGACTTTACGCAGTGCCTTTGCGCCAGCTCGACGGATGGCGTGGTTGAATGTGTGCATCTATGCATGTTTTTTTCTTACCGGCGCCACTTCATTGGTTTTCGAAGTGCTGTGGAGCCGCGAGTTTGTCACCGTTTTCGGCAACAGCTCCTACGCCATCAGCATCGTCCTTTGCGCCTACATGGCCGGGCTTGGCCTAGGCGGATTGGCGGGCGGACGGCTGGCGGATCGGATAAAGCGTCGGACGATGTTTTTCGGTGTGTTTCAGGCAGCCATCGCGGTTTGGGCGCTGGCAATTCCCGTCTTGCTGGCGGCACTTCGAGCCGTAACTCCTGACTTTTCCTCGTTGTTATCTGACTCGTTGTTGGTCAGCACGCTCATTCGGTTCACCTTGTCCTTTGCGATCCTAATGGTGCGGTGTTTCCTTATGGGCGCGACTTTCCCGTTGCTGGCACAGCGAGGTCACGAGGTCAGATCAGTTGATTGGCAGGTGCGTTGGAGCGTTATATTGCTCCAACACGCTGGGTGTTGCCTTCGGTTGCCTGGCGGCGGGGTTCTGGACGATCGATACACTTGGTCTGCACCTGACGAATCTGGCGGCTGTGTGGGTTAACTTGGCCGTTGCCGTTGCGGCGTTTGCATTGTCAGGGCCGATTGCCCGAATAGCCGGGTCCGAACGGACAGATTTGACTCCATCCAAAGCAACAGGCCCAACAAAGAGCGCCGAGCCACTCGAATTGATGCAGACAACTGCGTTCGTGCTGCTGATCGTGGCATTCCTCAACGGGTTGGCGAGCCTTTCTTGCGAGGTTTTTTATGGGTCCGCTACCTGTTGTTCCTGAGCAGCAAGGCCTATGTCTTTCCCACGATTCTGTGCGTTTTCCTTCTCGGGATGGGGCTGGGCGGATTGGTTTACAGTGTGTTACAGCGGCGAATCGGGCTTTCAATAAGCGCGCTCGCGATCATAGAAATGTCTTTGGCCGTTGCGGTGCCGGCGACCTTCATCGGCGGCGCGCTGATCTTTGCCTTAGGTCCGACGGAGCCATTATCGGTCAAGGGCATGGCTTTGCTGACGGTGTTCATGCCAACGGCGCTGATGGGAGCGGCCTTCCCGTTACTGCGCAGCTTGTATGGGCGCCACGTGGGAAACCTTGGGCAGCGCATTGGTCTGCTCTTTGCGCTCAATACGACTGGCGCGGTCATGGGATCGCTTTTGCCGATTTTCGTGCTGGTGCCGGGAATCGGAATCCAACGGAGCCTGCTACTGGTTTCGTTGTTGTACGGCAGCATGGGGTTGGCGCTTTTGATTTGCGAAAGGCCGAAGACCAACCGATTGACCGCAACTGCGGCTGTGGTGTGGGGCGGAGCGTTGGTGATTTTCCTTGCCGCTGCTCCTTGGAACTTATGTCAACGCGTATTTCTGGCCAAGGACTTCGGACTCGCCAAGAACACTGATATTCTTTATTACCGCGAAGGCCGCACTGGCACAGCCACCTTGGTGCGCGACCAAGTAAACAACTGCAAGACGCTCTGGCTGAACGGAAACTCCGAGGTGCCTCTGGGATATGGCGATGAGATTTGCTTCAAAATGCTGGGAAACTTGGGACCCATGTTTCAAGCCGAGCCGGACGACGTGTTGATGATCTGTTTCGGGGGCGGCGTAGCCGCCGGGACCACGGCGCTCATGCCCGAGGTAAAGTCCATCACCATCGTGGACATGGAAAGCTGCATGGTGCAGGCCGCGAAGCTGCTCACGAAAGAGAACAACGGCCTGCTGCAAAGCCCCAAGGCGCACGTGGTGATTGACGACGGCCGCAATTACGTCTTGAACGCGCCGCGCAAGTGGCCGGTAATCATTTCCGACTCCACGCATCCCAAGAGCGCGGACAGTTGGGTCCTCTATACGCAGGAGTTCTACCGGCTAGTGCATGATCACTTGAACACGAACGGGATCTCCGTTGAATGGCTGCCAAGGCACGGGCTGACCACGGCAGAATACAAGATCATCGCGCGCACGTTCTTGTCCGTGTTTCCCCACACCAGCCTGTGGGTTCACCCAAGGCATGGATGCGCAAGGCTCCTATGTAGACTATACCCTCCTAGTTGGGGGACTTATATACAATGTCACCCAAGACTTTGGGGCATTTCGAATCAAAAACTTACTCAAAAACGGCATTCCAACACAATAGTTATGCACAACTGTTAACAACTCCTCACTTCCATAACTGAATCAATGTGATTCAACATATTGCACATGAATATGTTACAATTGTGCTGATTTCAATGTTTTCTGGCAAGTGTCTTTGGATAAAAAAAAAGCGAAATCCTCTTTACAACACCACTGGCACCGTTGATATTGGTGTGGATGAGACCAGAAATCGAACAAGCAATTCAAGTCCTTCGCGAAAAAATCCGCGCCAAGGAAGAAGAGGCTGTAAAACTTAAAAAAGTCGTGAATGACTTTTACGCCGATGAGAACGAGCCGCCACCTTATGCGGATGTGGCCATTGATTCTTCCGCCTCCCTGGTCGCTCTACGTTCTGACCTTTTCTATGGTAACACGATTGCCGAGGCCGCGCAGATTTATTTGGAAATGCGTAAAGCATCTGGTCGTGGCTCTGCCCCGGTAAATGAAATTTACAACGCGCTAAAGTCAGGCGGTTACAAATTCGACACCGCCAATGAGGAAAACGCCAAGAACGGGCTTCGAATTTCACTGCGCAAAAATTCTACGATCTTTCACCAGTTACCCGGTGGCGATTATGGCCTTTGTATATGGTATGGGGTTAAGGGCCGAAATGAGGAAGCCAACCATGCCCGAAAACGTGGCACCAAACATCGGCACCGGCCAACGGCACCAAGGACGCAGGTGCAACAAGCCAAAAACGAACCTGAGGCCGGCCAGAACGGTACTGACACCAAGGATTCGAATCGCCGCCAAATTGGCATCGCAACCAATGGTGGCGTCATCACGGTGGGCCAACTTGAAGACCGGGTTCGGGAAAAGAATCGGCGCATGGGCGACATTGTTAAGCATTTCGGTGTAGATGAGGCAACCGTAACGAAGATGCTTGAACCCGCAAGCAAGGTTTATCTAGCTGACCGTGGCTGGTTACGAATTCGTGAATAGGCCAAATGAAATGAATTTTCCGGTGAACACGAGGACGGTGGGAGCACACGCCAATGCCAATGGCGGGGTACGTTAGAACCACTGTTTGGAATCGGTGTTCGCAGCACCGACTCGGACTGAACTGGGCACTGGGGCGTGGTTAAATCCGCGCTCCAGTGTAGCTTTATAGCCACACCCTACACCATTTCCAATAGGGTTGTCAACTGGTATAAATAATCGTTTTTGACACTTGACAACCCTAAATATTTAGGGTAAATTGCTTCCAGAATGAAAACGGAATATGAGTTCAAAACGCTGACGGAGTTCACGGATTATTTCTGTGATGAGGCCGCCTGCTTGAAGCACTACACCGAGATACGCTTTGGCAACGGCAAATACTGCCCGCATTGCGGCCACACGGAGATTTACACGTTCAAAGACGGCAAGCGGTATCGTTGCGCCAAGTGCAAACAGGATTTCACCATCAAAACCGGGACGGTGTTTGTCGAAAGCAAACTGCCATTACGGAAATGGTTCATTGCCATTTATCTGCTTTCAACCACCAGCAAGGGCATGTCATCGGTTCAAGTTGCCAAGCATGTTGGCGTGACGCAAAAGACGGCATGGTTCATGGCGCATCGGATTCGTGAGGCTCATCAGCAAAACAAGGGGCAGCTTTTCGGAACGATTGAAGCGGACGAAACTTTCGTAGGCGGCTTGTCCAAAAACATGCACAAGAAAAAACGCCTACAGGCCATCAAGGGTACGGGTGGCTTTGGTAAGACTCCCATTTTCGGAATGAAGAGCAGAGACGGCGAAGTGCGAGCCAAAGTCGTTCCGTCTGTCGGTATGGTGGATTTGCACCGGGAACTCAAAAGCAACGTGGCGCAAGGCGCAACGCTCTACACCGATAGGTGGGTTGCGTATCGTGGACTTAAAGCACAGTTCAATCACACCACCGTTGACCACATGGCCAAGCAATACGTTGTTGGCGATTGCCACACGAACGGCATTGAGTCGTTTTGGGCATTATTCAAGCGCGGTTATCATGGCGTTTATCATCATATAAGCCGGAAGCACATGCAGCGTTACGTCAACGAATTTGCGTTCCGGTTTAATCGCCGGGCCAGCGAAATGCAGAGCGTGTTTTCAGATGTGGTTGCGCGGGTGGCCCAAAGTACTAAACTCCCTTACAAGACATTGATTCAAAAACCGTATGAGTAGACCGCAGAAAATCATCCCACCAATCAAGGGAAGTTTTAACAGCATTTTGAAATCCGTCGCATTGGGAAGTGGCATCGGAAAGCGTGCGGCAATCAAACTCGCCAAAGAGAAATCAAATGTTCAAAAGACCAGTCCAGATACAAAAAAAGGTACTGATTAGCATGTTCCTGAAAAACAAAATACTGGTTATTTTTAGCATCCTTCTTCTAGCTGTACTGTTTTTAGCAACGCTAAATTTTATTCGCGCTCGTCATGCCACGGCAAGTAATTCACTCATCAACAATCTGCGGCTTCCTGTTTCAACCAATCAGTAATGAAAATTCAAAGTCTTAAAATCGCTGCTGATGAAATTCAGGGTGACATTGTATATAAGTCCCCTAGTTGGAACGTCCCAACCGTTGAACATTGATGTAACCAAACTTGGAGAACGGCTGCGGGAGAAACCCGTCCGACGGGATTTGGAGCGGTACGGTCTCGACACGCCGGCGGGCTTCCTGGATTCGTTTCTCTGCTCGGAAACCACACTACGGCGTTGGGTCGGTGAAGGACCGGTCAACACCGACAATCTGCCGTACACGCAAAATAAAACGCGCTACTCAAAGGGTGTGGATATCGATCCGGCAGAATTCATCGAGCCGATGGAGGACATCTGGCCTTATCTGACCAACTTCGGATCGGAACGGCTCGCGAAAGAATTGCGCGAGGAGCTGAAATTGCGGGCCGAGGCCAATCGTCTGGCCTTGCTCGGCCGCTGGCAGCAAGCCTATGCTGTGTTGCCACAGGACGTGCGCTACCGCGAAATAAGCCGACTTTACGAGGAACAGGGGCCGCGTTACTTGCAGGCGCTTCTGAAACTCTACTGGGACGATCCGAACGCCTTGATCTTCCTGATGGGCCCGATGGCCGCCGGCCCGCCCGATCCGGCGGGTCTTAAATTAATTGCCAAACGGGTGATGGAACTTGATCAAGACAACGTTGCCGCGCTGAATAACCTTGCTTCAGTGGACATCGTCGAGGGCAACGTGACTGAAGCGGAGACTTATCTTAGACGCGCGCTTCGCCGGGACCCGCGATCCGAGAACACTCTCAACAACCTTGCGGTGCTGTTGGAAAGGACTGGGGGCCAACCCGAAGCCCTCGAAGATTGGCACAAAGCCGCCCTAGTCTCAAATAGTCCAAAGGCGTTGGACATGTGGGGATTCTGTCTGGCTCACGAGGGCCGGATGGACGAGGTTGCCCAATGGATGAAACACGCCATTGATCTTCAACCGGATTACTTTCCAGCCAGGCTTCATCTCGCGTTGCTATTGATCACGATCGGGCACGGGTCGGAAGCTGTGCCACACTTGCGTTATGTGTTGAAAATGGACCCGGAGAATAAGGAAGCTCTGCAAATATTGGCGAAGATTCGCGGGCCATAAAGCATCTCTTACCTCCCCCCAAACCGTATCCCGCTGGCTAAAGCTGCGGAGTGTGCGTTGGGCTGGTGGCATGTACTGGAAGTATATTTGGCGGACGGTCGCATGGAGTTATCTCACTGATCGCCGGAACAATGTCGGAGCGCAGCGTATGCATGAGTGCGCAGCTGGTGGCGAATGAACAATGAGACTACAACAACAAGGTGGAATTCGCCATTGGCACACAGCCATCGGCAACAAGTACCGGCTCAATGTCGGCGCGGCCTGATTGTTCGGCTTATCTTCGAGAACTATTCACAACCTTTCAATACTGTGGAAACGGCTTCGGCACAGTATTTCGATTCCAGTAATATTGGAATAGATTTTGCGCTGTGCAATATTCCACATGGCCATCGGCCATACTGATATTTACCCCAAAATTGGGCCATGGCAGAGTGGTCTGATCCTCAGGAATTGGCCCACTTGCTGGAAATCGGTCACCATGGCGGGCAATCGCACAACGTGCAAGACCCTGGTCGGGGCTGCCTGGCGAAGTACTTATATTCGCCTGGTTATTATCTGAGTATAAGTCGTACTTCCGCTTACCGGCGGCATCTGAAACGCCACCTTGATAAGGCCACATGTCAGGCCAAAGTGAATCCACAAATACAGGCGTCTTCGATGTATGTAGAATATTTGCAGCATTGCCAAAGAAGTTTGCCACGTCACCTGAAGCTATAAAGCCTGACATGGAAGATTGATACTGGTAAAACCATCCATTTAGGCCATAACTGGCGTTTGTGGGAAACATGCCCAAATACGCGCCTCCACTATTCGTCACCGATACATCCCAAACCCAGGCTTTATTGGCCGTGCCTTGAGTATTTCCCGTGGTCCCATTAGGAGTCATGGCCAGCGGGCATGATCGAATGGCTGGATTAGCTTGATATTGGAGTAGCGATTGCAACCATACATCGCCGACGCCCTGCCATGTAATAATTCCATGATTGTCATCTTCATACATGCCCGCGCCTAAAGACAACTGCCTGAGATTGCTTATGCATTTTACGCTTTGGGCCCTCAATTTTGCACTCGACAGCGCCGGCAACAACATGGCAGCCAGGATGGCAATAATCGCAATAACGACAAGTAACTCGATCAAGGTGAAGGCAGAGCGAGTCTCTTGATGCCGCTGTTTCAATCGGTCAGTATGGGCAACTTTTTGATTTTTCATCACAACTTTAACCAAATTAACTGAGATTATTTTCCCCGTGCTAGCCAAGTAACACACGGAGTGGCGGTATCGCCACCCCGTTTTTAATTAAGATCGCTTTTCGCATCATGCTTTAAGGAGACAAAGCTCGGAAGAACATGCTCGCACCAGAGGGCGTGAACGTATAAGGTGACGTCGTATTGTTCGTTGTCCATGGACCAGTCACCCTGGTGGCTTGCAGAAGTGTTCCCGTAAAGTTCACCTGCAGGCTTGAGCCCACCTTCTGAATGCTCAAGGTCGGGGTCGGCGGCACAGTGCGAACAATCACACAAGTCATGTAACAACCGAAATCCCCATTCAGAGCCACAGTTTCAGTTGTATTGGTAGCCAAGAAGGTTCCCACCACATAAACGTCATCGCCCATGGCGAATGACTGGGAAACATCAGCCTCATTATTAGTGTCCACAAAGTTCCCCTGGCGGCCTGACGCCCCAAGGTCGTTGAGGGCGAACAACTGGGCTGAGTACAGGTTGCTCACCGTCAGGTTGTTCAGCGTGATGGTTTGTCCAGGGTTACCTTCGGTATTAGCACCTAAAATTGTGTTAAGGTTTGTATCGCCGGTGTTCCCGGTGAACTGCCCGATGCGAGGAGTATAACCACCATTCAAGCTGGCCGAAGCGCCCGTGTTGTCAAAGACGAACACATTAGTGCCATTCGTCACCGACAGAGAAGTATCCGCCAAGGCGGTGCCACCGAACGTTTCAGCTTCGAAGAAAGTACCGGGCGTGCCATCTAGGATGTTAGACGCTGTGAGGCCATCGATAGACACTTTTGCCGACCATGTTACATAGGCCGTGGATGCCGGGAATATGGTCAAAGGAACCCAATCGCTATTGCTGGGACCACCCTGGCTGTTGGAGGCACTCAATCGGTAATAGCCACTGGCATTTGTTTGCGGATTGGACAGCGTCAGAGAGCTGTTGGTCGCGCCGGAGACAGACACCACAGGCGTGCTGCCATCGTTGGTTATGCTGTACTGCCATTGGTAATTCATTGGCAGGTCGCCCACAAACATCGCCGTCAAATTCATGACGTTATGGTTACCAGCGGTGATGCTGAGGCCGTTTGCGTTTTGGCCAAGATCCGTGGCGTTGTCGGGATAGATAAAGGTATCAGATTGGAGGATCGGCGGTGAATCAACAATCCACAAGGTGGCGGGCGGCGTGCTGGTGACCGAGCCAGCCCCATCCGTGACAACCACAACATAATCCTTATGGTTGGCGGGATTCACGACGTTGGAAATTGTCAAGCCGGGCGAGGTTGCCCCGGAGAATTGTCCACCATTTGAAATTGGCGAATAAATCCCGCTACCCACGGTGCCGGACATCCATTGGTAGGTCAGACCGGTAGTTACACTGTTGGTGGTTGCTGACACGGTGAAAGTAGCCGCGGTTCCGCTGTAATTTGTCTGGGTAACCGGCGGCGAATTGATGACCGGCAGGGGAGTGGGTGGTATCGCGCCCAGAACCGTATAATAGTTAAACTGGATGTTATCTCCCGAGACTGTCCAATACGATACGAGACCGCCACCCGTGATATAGCCGGTCAAATTAGCCGTTGCCTGTGGACCAACTACATCATTGGTGTTGGCAACGCTTGTGCTATTGGCAAAAGTGCAATGGCCACTGACTGTCAACTGGTTCCACCCGCTGGCAGCGGGATTGAAATTCATGGTAAAAGTCTGAAGGGTCTGGCCACTCTGCGTGAAATAGTTGGTCGAAACATACCACTGGTTGTGGTTCATTTGCACCGCCCAATGCATTTGTTGGCCGGCTCCTGAACCATTATTCGCCTGTACCGAATAAGTCAGATTCTGCACGACTGCCAGATTAATTCCCGGAAATGGCATTTTATTGGTGACCGGCCCGAACCCGTCGCCGGGAAGGGGATCGTATGGCCCTCCGTTGGCAGATGCGGTTGTATAATAAAAGGCATTGGTTTGGTTTGGGCCATTCATGTAAGTATAAACGGCACATATGGGGTAGGTTATCACGTTACCGCCGGAATGGCTGAAAATACGAGCGGGACCGGCATTGCCACCGATATCTTGGATCCAACCGACATTGGTTACCATCTGGTCGTTGATTTTCGGCATATAGAAGGTTTCCTGATAAATGATTGTTGCCACCGTTAAATTGGCCGGGGGCGAACTGGTGACCGAGCCGCTACCATTGGAAACCACCACAACATAATCACCGTTGTTGGTTGGTTGCGCATTGGTTATTGTCAAATCGGGCGTATTCACTCCAGAGAACTGGCCGGCGTTTAACAGGTTGGTATAAATCCCGCTGCCTGTCGCACCCGCCATCCATTGGTAACTCGTCGCTCCGACCGCCGACACCGCGAATATTATATTGGCACCCGTATAGGCCGTCTGGCTGGCCGGTTCAACCGTAATGCTGGGCTTGCTGCCTGCGGGAAGCACTGCCAGATAAAAGTCATCATAACCCGCGAACGAGTTTGTGACAAAACCGTAGGCATTCGTGGTATTGAAAAAACAGCCAATATAATTGCCAACATCCCCGGGGCCGGCGGTATAGTTCAGTGTGTATTCCACCCAACTCCCACTAAGCCCATTGCTCGTAACGGCAAGCGGAGTACAAGTGCCAAACCCAGCAGGCCCGCTGGCCGGGAACTCATTGGCGCACTTGATCAGGCCAACCACTTGCTCCGGAGGATTAGTGTTTCCGGTAGAGGGGTCAACAGTAGCCAATGCCCACCAAGTAAGGGTAATTTGATCGCCATTCTGAATTTGATAATTGGATATCTGGTATGCACCGTCATCGCCCGACATTTCATACGCCCGCTCCACGCCGCTATGCGCACCCGTTGCCTCATAACCGCTATTCGTGTAATTTACCCCATCATCCAGCCAAATCCCGGCAGAAAGAGGATTGTCGAAGTTGGTTAACTTTTGACCAAGCTCCTGCTCAAAACCCGGATCGGACAACAGGTTCGCGGGTTGCGCCAGTGCGAGGCTGGACACGGTGGCATAGGCCAAACAAGCCAATGCGAGCTTAAGAATGCTTTTTTTCATGGATAATTGTTGAAGTTAGTATTAAAGCCGATTGATGGAGGGTAGCATTATTTTGTGGCCGCGGCTTGTCCCGTCTTCACGGGACAACTCAGACTGGCGAGGCATTCAATATGCACATCGCGGCACGGAAGCCCGGCTTGAAGAGCAGATGCAAAATCTGTTTCTATTGATGACGCAACAGAATAATGCGCTTGAAATTCTCCAGGCCTTGGCTGATTAAATGAAGTGCGGTTTCGGTTCTTTCATGGAGTCCAGCACCCTGAAATTGCTGGCCGGAAACCAAGCTGTGGGCAGTTCCACAGTTTTGTCGGCGGCCACTACAGTCGCCGGTTTGATTCCGTTCATTTGACTTCGAAAGAGCTTCCTATCCCGACTGAGTTCCTTTTGAATGAACCGAACCACCAGCGGCCAGGGGCAAATTAACGTATTTTGCCACGGCCTGCGCGCGTGAACGCACATGCAGTTTTTCGTAGATGCGCCGGCAATAGGTATCAACGGTGTGAATGTTGATTTTCAGCGTTTCGGCGATTTCCTTGAAGAGAAAGCCGCGGGCCAGCATCCCCAATACTTCGTGTTCGCGCGGCGACAGCTCGTCATCGGCATTGCTTTGGGACGGGGTGGAAGGAAAACATTGCGCGACGAGCCGGGCGATGTAGTTCGTCATCGGCGAGCCGCCCGCGTGGACATATTTGATCGCCGCCAGCAACTCATTGTAACCCGCCTGCTTAAGCAAGTAACCAGTGGCCCCCGCCTGCAAGGCGTGGAAGATATGGTTGGAATCTTCATACACCGTCAGCATCACAAACTGGGTCTTGGGCAACTGGGGCTTGAGCTGGCGAACGCACTCAACGCCGTTCATGCCCGGCAGTTTGATATCCATTAACACCACGTCGGGCTTCTGCTGGGGTAATCGCGAGAGACAATCCTCGCCACTTTCAAACTGGCCGACGAATTTGAACCCCTCGGCACGCGAAAGCCATCTCGCCAGGATTTCCCGGGCGGGTTTGTCGTCTTCGATAATAGAAACGCGGATGCTCAAAATGTTTTACAAGTTTCCATTTTACACGATCTTGCTCAACTATACCTCATCAACGCGGCCGGCTTTCGTCCCGTCTTTACGGGACAATGCAGAATGGCCCGCGGCGCGAGTGGATTCCCACATTTCATTTTGCCGCCTCTGTCACCGGCACGAAAAACTTGATGTTTGTCCCGCGCCCGCGTTCGCTCTGAATTTCACAATACCCGCCAATTTCCTGCATGCGTTGGCGCATATTCGCCAATCCGTTCCGGCGTGGACGCTGCTCCCTGCCCACAAGGGTCTTATCTGCCGGCGCATCAGAGTCAAACCCGCAACCATTGTCCAGAATATTCACCGCCACACCCGACATCTGCGGGACGAAGGAAATGCTAACCTCGGTCGCGCTTGAATGCTTGATGACATTGTGCAACGCCTCTTTGAAAGCCAGAACCAAATTGTGCCGAATTTCAGCCGTGAGCGGCCAGGATGGAAGGTATCTGGGTATCTCTAGGCGGCATCGGATGGCGGAAGCTCCCAGCAATTCATTGGTCAACTTCCCAACGTAACTCGCCAAGCTGTCGAGGGTATCGTGCTGAGGGTCCACAGCCCAGACAATTTCACCCATTGTCTGCGTTAATTGGCGCGCTGTGTCGCAGATGTGACTCAAATCATTCACCGCATCCTCCGGGTGGGCATCCATGTTCTGTCGCGCCGACTGACTCAACAGGTTGATGCGCGTCAAGCTCGCCCCCAGGTCGTCATGAATGTCCCTGGCAATACGCGCCCGCTCGCGCTCCACCGTCCGTTGGCGTTCGAGCCGCTCCAGCCTTTGATGCAGGCGCCGGCGCGTGTCGTACCAGACGCCCCCTCCCGTGGTGATAATGACCACGATCAGCCCCAGCACGCGAAACCACATCGTCTGCCAGAAGTACGGCAACACGGTGAAGGCTAGGCTCGCTCCGTCCTCATTCCATACGCCGTCGTTATTGCAAGCAACGACGTGAAAAGTATATTGTCCTGGCGGGATGTAGCTATAGTCCATCTCACGTTTTGTCCCGGCATTGACCCATTTGGAATCCAAACCATCAATACGATATTTGAATTGGTTTTTGTCCGTAGCGGCAAAACTCAATGCGGCGTACTGAAACTCAAACTGGTGCCGCCCCGGCGGAATCTCCAGAGGGGAGTTTGCCGCCGGTTCCCTAGGGATGACTTTGCCATCCACGAGAAGTTCCTCAATAACCACTGGTGGGGGAAACGGGTTGGTTTTTAGCGCGTCGGGTTCTACTGCCACCAACCCTTTGCTCGTCGGAAAATACAGCCAGCCGTTGGTGGTTACGCATCCTGCGGGCTGGAAGCCACCAGAACATTCCTGAGTGGGCAGACCGTCGCTCTTCCCGAAACACAAACAATTCACGGACTGCGCCAATCCATCGGCACAGCGATTCAACTCCTCCTTTTGAACTCGAATGATACCCTCGTGAGTACTTAACCAGAAATACCCAAGGCCATCGTCCTCGATGTCGCAGATTGTGTTATCGGGCAAACCGTTATCCGTAGTGATGGTGGTCAGGTATCCTTTTTTTAGGCGGCTTAAACCGTCGTACGTACCGATCCAGAGCGAGCCATCATCGTCCAGATGCAAGCAATCGACGAAATCGCCCGCCAGTCCATCGCCCTTACGATAAACGTGCAGTTGACCATTTTGCAGACAACCCAAACCGCGACCGTTCATACCCACCCAAAGAGTGCCATCTTTTTCTTCCAAGATTGCGCGCACGTCCGCAAATGGCTTTATCCCTTTCACCAATAGCGGGATGATTTTTCCATTCTGGTAACAGTCCAATCCATTGACCCCGCCGACCCAATATCCTCCATCACCTCTCCGAAGCAATGCGGTAACAGTTGTAAAATTGTCCTGCCAACCTGGTGCGGTCTCGAAACGATTCCCGTGTTGAACGAATAAGCCACCGTCCCAAGTGCCCAACAAAACCTTTCCCGGCAAATCCGCTGCAACCGACCAGACATACGGATTGGAAACCCCGTCACTGACTCCCCAGTTTGTCCAGTTTCCATTGAAGTAGTGATACACCCCTCCCCCGTCCGATCCAATCCACAACCCACCCTCCAATCCGGCGGCCACGCTCAGAACCGATCGGTCTTGCCAGCCATCCGGAGGATTCAATGTCAAGAAATTGCCAGCGCGCAGCATCACCAGGCCGGCAGCACTGGTGCCAACCCAAAGGTTTCCTTCACGATCCTCACAAAGGCTTGTGACCCAATCGCTGCGGAGTCTATTTGTGTGGTTGAAGCATACCGTCTCTCCGTGTGGTTGGATTAGATAAAGTCCGTGATCGGGCGTGCCAAGAGCCAGCAAACCACTTCGCATTTCAATCATGCCACTTATGGAGGCGAATCCCGACGGACAAACGCCCAGGTCTTCCACCCATTCATTATTTTTCCATTTTCTCAAACGGCCTTCGCTTACCACCCACAAACCACCGTCAAGGCTCGAGCAAGCGCCCTGAAAGTATGAATTAGTTAGCGAAGGTTCATCAAATGGCATGATCTTCAAGTGGCCTGCCTCCGGTGTGGACATCACACCGTTCCGCCCAATCCACATACTCCCCTCGTTATTTTGCTCAAACGAATAGAAACCCAACGCGCTGCCGGGAATAGGAGATAGCATCAATGCATCTCTAACGCGATATAGCAATCCCACCTCATTCACGAGCCAGATGTCGCCTGCCTCATCAGCCCCAATGCGCCAGATCTCAGTCCTTTTCCATTTTGGACTAATAGCCACTGCTTCAAAACGCCCGCCTTTGTAGCGGGTCAATTCTCCAGTTTCATGTCCAATCCAAAGATTCCCGGATTTGTCTTCGTATATGCTGCTTATTGCGCTCGTCTGCAATTCCGGTGTGTTAATGTCGTTGTAAATTTTGAATTCTTGCCCATCAAAACGCGCCAGACCGCTGAAAGTAGCCATCCAGATATAACCGTCGTGCGTCTGGACAATAGCGTTTACCTCGTTTGCCGGCAGCCCGTCTTCAACCTGCCAGTTGCGCATGACAAAGTTGAGAGGCCCGTGCGTCAAGTCGGCACCCAAGGCTGTGCCGGCTATGCAGAACCACAAAAGGCAACTTCGCATCATCGGTTACGATGATTAACTATAATAGGAGGTTGTCGATTTTTGCATAAGTTTCTGGTTAAATTACTTGCCGACCCTTGCGATTGCACGACCAACTGCGCTGGACCAAACCTAAACCCAATCGTGTCAGGAAATGTTTTATTGGAGTCTTTGAATACACAATCTCGAACATGGTGCGCTATGAAAATGTTCTGTATAAACTGACGGCCTGCCTGGCAGAATGCACGTGTAGTTTCTTAAAAATGCGTTGTATGTGCGTATTGACCGTGTTCACACTGATTCCAAGGGTTTCCGCGATCTCGCCGCACCGTGAACCCAAGGCTAAAAATTCCAATACCTGCCGTTGACGCCGAGGGAGGTTGCACAATTCCCGCGTGGGTGAAGGAATGGGAACCGCGGAATGAAAGGATTCTACGACTTTACGAGCAACGTAACTACTCAATGGCGAGCCGCCGGCATGGACATCCTTCAAAGCTGCCAGTAATCGTTGGCGGTGTATCGGCTTGAGCAAATAGCCATTGGCTCCAGCCGCCAAGGCTCCAAAAACATGGCTGATATCCTCACAAGCTGTCAGCATCACAAACTGTGTCAGCGGCAACTGGGGCTTGAGCTGTCGAACGCATTCCACACCGTTCATACCCGGCAGTTTGATGTCCATTAACACCACGTCGGGCTTTTGCTGGGGCAATCGCGCGAGGCAATCCTCGGCACTTTCAAACTGGCTGACAAACTTGAGCCCCTCGGCACGTGAAAGCCATCCCCCCAGAATTTCTCGAGTGGGCTTGTCGTCTTCAATGATGGACACGCGTATGCTCAAAATCTTTTACAAGTTCTCACTCCGCACTACTTTATCTCAGAATGCATCATGAAGGCAGACGGTGGTTGTCCCGTATTTACGGGACAATTCTAACAGGTTCTTGAATAATGGTTTATTTTTCAAGGGACAGCCTCACGATGAGTTTGAAAATTAATTTTGAGCGTTTAATGGCCTGCAAATCACGCCGGCAGACACGTCGGTCGGCTGGTGGCGGCTTGTTTTTTGTTAGCTCATCGCGTTTTTATCGGTCTGGCCGCCCGGCTTTAACCTGCCCCGGCCAGTTCCAGCCGCGCCATGCACAACAGGTAGTAAGTCCAGACCGTGAGCGGAGGCAGCGTGTGAATCGGAAAACTACACGGCCGCCAGTTCGTCAATCCAATATTCTTTGACCTCCCCGATTTCCCCGTCGAGGCTTTCCAATTTGTAATCCGTTAGTGTTTTGGCTTTGCTTAACATAATCGTTCTTTCGTTCGTTGCGTTTCGCTTTTGTTCGCTGCTGGCGTCTGGCTGACAATGTGTTTGAGAAATCGGTTGCACCGCGATCAGCGCGGATGCCAAGACTAAATTGCGGCGGTGGGGACAGCATCGCTATCAGGTGTAACCCTACTGCAAAGCGGTCTTGATGAATGTGTCACTCGGACATTCCCCTTTGATTTCTGAAGGAAAATACGGACTGATGCCTGCATCTACATCTAAATGCGTCTAATTGGCGACCCGAACAAAGTCAGTTGGGTTTATTGCCGTGATGAGTATGAATCTAAAGAGGAGGCGAAGGTCGGTTTTCAACCAACACCTAAAACCGTAAAATCTACGTAAGTCGTTGGAGGCGAGGGTCGGAATCGAACGGCAAATGCCCGTTTTTCGGGTAAAAATTACAACATTCGCCGAACGATTTCAATAAACTCTTTCACTATTCGGCTTAACCCGTTGTAACCCTCTTACTGACGATTTCACTGAAGGTTTTTGACTGTCAGTCATGCATTAATCCCTTAATAAAGTTTATAATTCCGGTTTCAGGCTCGCGATGTTATTCGAATTGACGGACGGCTTCCTGTATGTGGTTGCGGGACTGGTAGAGGAAATGTTTAAGTAGGCTCAATGATGAATAGGCCGATGGAACAATCTGGCGAACGCTTGGAACGTTTCAGCCAAATGGTGCTGGCGGACCGGCAACTTCACGAGCAGCTTCGCATGGCGGCTAATCTGGAAAGCTTTATCGCGCTCGCGGTCCGGTTGAGCCGGGAACGAGGCTGTGATTTGACTGCCGAAGAAATACGGGCGGCAGTCCAGAACCGCCGCCGCGCCTGGTTTGAAAGGTGGATTTGAGATGAACGATTTCGAAGGCTGGATCCCCATGCGCATTTACTGGCGGCAGGCGCGGCCCATGGTGGACTGGGGTTACCTAGGAGGGCGGCGCTTCACTGATCCATTTTTCGAACAAACCATCGGCGGATGTGTGCGTCATCCGGCGGATTTGCTCTTTCGTCATCAGACGCCGCTGGAATTTCTGGGGGAATTGGCGGAGAACCGGCCAAGTTTGGCGCCGACGGGATTCATCTTCCACATGTCGCGCTGCGGCTCGACGTTGATCTCGCAAATGCTGGCCGCAGTGCCGGGGAACATCGTGATTTCTGAGGCAAGCCCGATTGATGCGATATTGCGGGCTCACTTTCAAGATACGAATGCTACGGAGGAATTGCGCATAAAGTGGTTGCGATGGCTGTTGAGTGCGCTGGGCCGGCAGCGTTGGCCGGAGGAAAAATATTTCTTCATCAAGTTTGATTGCTGGCATGCCGTGTTCCTGCCGTTGATTCAGCGGGCGTTCCCCGGTGTGCCGTGGATTTTTATATATCGCGAGCCGGTGGAAGTGCTCATGTCACACGCGAGACAAAGGGGCGCTCACATGATTCCAAGGGTGCTCGATCCCGGAGTATTTGGATGGGATGACCAATATCTTGAGCAGATGGCATTGGATGAATATGGAGTGCGGGTGTTGGGCAGGATCTGTGAAGCCGCACTGGAACAAGCGCGTCTAGGGCGGGGAAAACTCGTCAATTACCGCCAATTGCCCGGAATCGTCTGGCCTGATCTCATGAAGTATTGGGGAGTTGACTGCGCGGCGGAAGCTGTTGAAGCCATGACTCGCGTTTCCCGGTTTAACGCCAAAAATCCTGTGTTGCCTTTCGAGGACGACACACAGTTCAAGCGCCGGGTCGCGACGGAGGAAATCCGGCGGATCGCCCGGCAATGGCTCAACGGAACTTGCGAGGAGTTGGAAGCTCGGCGATTGGGACCGGCAAGCTGACTCCTGTTGCTTTAGCGCAACCACATCAGCTGCCGGTCGAAGTTCCCGCAGCCGCTCGTTGACGACACAATCAATGACCAGATGGATGCGGTCGGTGGCTCCCCGATTGGCGACCCGGTGGGACAAATTGAAATTGTGATACCAACACTTCCATTCCTTCATTGAAGTGCGGCTCAAACTCATGCGCCACAATCAGGTTCAGCGCCGGGATTGCCGACACGCCATTCCAGCTCGTCGCGCAGGTCCGACTCGCCGGTTTTCTTAAACCCCAGCCGTTGGTAAAGCCGGAACGCCCGTTGCCCCTTGATCACGCTCAACCGCAGCGGCTTTCCGGACGCCGCCGCTTCGCTCAAAAGTCTTTGCATCAACGCCGTTCCAATGCCGGCATTGCGGTGTGCGGGCAACAAGGCAATATCGACCAGCAGGATTTCCTTCGTGGCGCGATTCACGACCATACGACCGACCGACTGGTCATTTGACAAAATGATTTGGAAATCGGCCTTGGGGAACGTGGTGCGGTAGCCCTGGACTTGGGCGCTAAATTGTGAGTTGAGAAACGCCTCCCGCATTGCGGGTGGCCAGCCCGCGGCGTCCATTTCCTCCTTCCGCGTGCTCGCATAGACTTCGCGCAGGAACGGTTCATCCCCCGACCGCTCGGGCCGCAGTGTTATCGCGTCAATGCTGACAGGCATGGTTGATTGGGCCCAAACCATTCAGAGGTCCGAATCCCAAAAGTGTTCTAGGCGAGAATAGTCCTTTAAACAAGGCCGATCAGAGGAGGCAACGCTAATTTTGTTGACGATTAGCAAAATTTAGCTATTGTATAAGAACGTTTAGACGCACGGCCAGGCAGACGATGCGAGAGTTTGACGATCATTAACCTGTGAACACGCGCCGGGAATTCATCGTCAGGTGTTCCGCCTTGGCGGCAGTGGCGGCGGTTGCGCCAACGAGCGCGTTCTGGGGATCATTCAGGTTCGGTCTGCCCGCCGTGTCCGTCGACCAGTTGAGCTTTTCAGAACTGGCGGCGCAAGTGAATACGCGGTTCCGGGTTTACGCCACACCGACGCGGGTGGTTGAATTGGAGCTGGTGGAGGCCAGCCTCGACCCCAAACATCCTCAGCAAGGCCGGCGGCTGCCCCCGGACGCGGATTTTGAAAAATTCTCCCTGATTTTTTGCGGGTTGCGCAGCGAGATGCTCAAACAGGAGGCATTGACGTTCAAGCATGACCAGTTGGGCCAGTTCGAGCTGTTGGTCCTCCCCATTTTCACCCGGAGTCCGGACAAAATAGAATACCAGGCGGTATTTAACCGGCCCCAAGTTCAAAATCTGCATGTCTAAAATGTCTAACATTCACAAAATCAAAACATAGGATAAATTATGTCAGAACCATTTATAGGCGAAATCAGGATGTTTGCAGGTAATTACCCGCCGCTCAACTGGGCATTTTGCAACGGCCAACTGCTTTCGATTTCGTCGAACGAAACCCTGTTTTCCATCTTAGGCACTACCTACGGCGGCGACGGCAGGGTAAACTTCGCCCTTCCCAATTTGCAGGGCTGCGTGCCGATGCATTTTGGAACCTCGCCTGCAGGAACTCTCTACGTGCTCGGACAAACTGGCGGTGTGGAAAGCGTGACTTTAAACGCCAACCAGATGCCGAGCCACAGTCACGGTGTCAACAGCAGTGGTGCTGGAGGCACCCAGGCCAGCCCGGTTGGCGGCTATCCGGCTGTGGAATCAACGGGAACTTCCCTGGACTATATTCCGACCGCGACGAACATTGGGGCGATGAACGCCGGGATGATCCAAAACGCCGGTGGAGGCCTGGCTCACGAAAACAGGCAACCGTTCTTGTGTGTGAGTTTCATCATCGCGCTGTCGGGCATTTTCCCGTCGCGCAGTTGATGATGGAGCGCTCCCTCCCGCCGCGCAATCGCGGTGGGTGGTTGCCATCACGCATGTCACAAAATCGCCAACTCCTGGTTCCAGTCCTGCTGGCCCTCATGTTGTTTATGGGGGTGCGTGCATCAGGCCAGTTGCTGTACTATGCCACCAGCAGTGCCTCCCAGGATAGCAATTCGGTCCAGCACGTCACGCCCGGGGATGCGGCCAACACTTCGATTTTCACTGCGACTGGCTCCGGCGGCAACAAGGTGAGCCGTTGCACCGCCATCGCCCTGGATACATCCCTCCAGAAGGTCTTCCTGGTGGACGCCGGCAATCAGGAACTCTGGAGCATGAATCTGGATGGCTCCGGCCTGAATTTGGTCAAGGCCGGTTTAACCAACACACCCACCGACCTGGCGTTGGACATGGTCAACCAGAAGATTTATTACACCACCAGCAGCGCCACGCAAACCAACAACACCGTTCAGCGGATGGATTATACCGGGAACAACAACACCGTGCTGTTCACCGCTGGCGCAAATGGCAACAACGTTTCCCGCTGCACAGCGCTTGCGCTGGATCTCAAGAATTCTCTCATCTTTTTTTCGGACGCCGGCGTCAACGGCCTCTGGAGCCTGAACCTGAGCGGCTCCGACCTCACACTGATCACAAGCAATTTGACGGCCGCGCCGCTTGATCTCGCTCTGGATGTCACGAATCAATTCATTTATTACGCAACCAGCAGCTCCGGTCAGAACAGCAACACCGTGCAGAAGCTCAATTACGCCGGCAATGCCAATACGCTTCTTTTCACCGCCACCGGCGCCGCCGGGAATGGTGTGAGCCGCTGCACCGCCATCGAATTCGACCCGGCTGATTCAAAACTTTATCTTGCGGACGCGGGCGCCAATGCTCTGTGGAGCCTGAATTCGAACGGGAGCGGTCTCAGCCAAGTCGAACCCAATCTCCTCCCCACGCCTCGCCGCGTGCGGTTCATCCCGCCGGTTGCACCTCCGACAACCTACACCTGGAACAATCCTGCCGGGGGCAATTGGAATTTGGCCGGCAACTGGAGCCCTGCTACCGGTGTGCCCGGCCCGAGCGACACCGCCATCATCTCCGACTCGGGCTCCTACACCGTGACCGTGAGCGATAAGGAGGCAGTCGGAACCCTGACGATGAGCGGGACTTCCGGCACCCAAACGCTCAATATTTCCAGCGGGACCCTCTCGATCAACGGCCCCAGCACCGGCAACGCCAATGCCATTGTGGCGGTCAGCGGCGGAACCCTGAATGGGATTGGGAGCCTGACGTTGGCCGGTCCGTTGGACTGGAGCGGGGGGGTGATTGAAAATGTGGTGCAATGCAACGGGGGCACGTTGAGCGGAGTTGATCAACTGGACGGCGGGCAATTGATCAACGTGGGCACGCTGGCGTGGAA
>Ga0187859_10000795_pt1 | contig 20749 bp, 18 predicted proteins | sample June2016WEW_10_1_2_FD_133019 | JGI IMG/M metagenome (GOLD analysis project Ga0187859, IMG submission 133019) | Peatland microbial communities from SPRUCE experiment site at the Marcell Experimental Forest, Minnesota, USA - June2016WEW_10_10 | ecosystem: Environmental > Terrestrial > Soil >...
CGCGTTTCGACGGAGTCGGCGACTTGCGCGGCCTCGCTGTTCATGGAGACCGGACAAGTCCCATCTCCACAGGATCTCGTGAGTGACGCGTTTCTGGCATCGGCTCCGCCTTTGGCTTCCTCTTTGCGTTCCTTCTTATCTTCGAGGCGCTGGAGCTGCGCTTCGTAAACGAGGCGCTGCATGCGATCGCGGGGCAGCGCAGCTTTGCCGTCCGCGACTTGCCTGATCAATTGTTCGGGTGGAAAGTTTTCGACGATCTCGTTCGTACTCATACGCAGGGTGTGGAATTGCGCCAGCTTGGCGTCGAGCGCAGAGTCGTCGATTCTCTCGGGATGGAGCTGCAGGTCGATCCATTTGTCGACACCCATTTGGCGGACGCGCTCGACATCGCCGGGGCGCGGACCGAAGGTCAGCCGATTCAGCGCATGGACGGCGCGTTTCCGGTCGTCCATCGGCGTTGCGGCATTTTCTGTCTTGTCTTTCTTGCGGCCGAGAGCGGATTGGGCCGTGATGCCAGCAGCCGCAATTAGGACGGCTGCCACAAGCAAGCGGCGTCGGCGCAAAGGTGATGGCATCGCGAATCCCATTAGAATGAACCCGCGCTGCGGGAAAAGTTGCTGGCCAGGGTTTGAGGGGAAGGAGTAATCGTCTACTTTAATTGTGCCACATAGGCTTTTCCGCTCTGCGACTTGCGGGCAATGTTCTCGACGAATTTCAGGAACTCTCGCAGGTGTTCTTTGCCGGATAGTTCCTCCTGGGAGAACTTCACACGCACGCCGAATGAGGGCGCACTCCGCGTCGCGACTCCGCTGATGATTACGCCTTTCACCCAGATCTTGCCATTGGCGACCCAGAGGCCGATTTCCAGCGCCTTGCCGGCGGGGACGGCGCTGGCGGTTTCGACCAGGCAGCCTCCGCGGCCAACATTGACCAGATTGCCCCAGACCGGCTCAAAGATTCCTTCGATATGAATCTCCACCGCCACATAGCATTTAATCCGCTGAAACCGGCGTCGATCGGATTGCTCGATTGGGGTGAACAAATCGGGTTCGAAGGGAGGCGTGGCTTCGATAGGCTCGGGACGGGGAAGCGCGGCAGGCGGCGCGGCTTTCGATGCTGCGGGGAGATGTTGCTGTGCTTCGCGATCTTTGACAGCAGCGTCTTTAATTTCGCGCATGGCGCGGAGAAGCGCTATTTCACGCTGTTCAGGAGCCACTTCGCGGTACGTCTGTAAGAGTTTGCCGAGATGGCTCACGAGGTCGGGATCGGTGAGCAGGCGGGTCCAGTCTGATCCTTGGGAGCTCACTTTTGTCTCTTCGCTCATAGGCAGTGCACGTCGAGGGGTTACCGACTGGGGGAAGTGCTTGACTCGATTCATAGAGTGAGCTGCGAGGGCTGGGTTACACAAGATGACCAAAGTCACACACTCAGGTTTCTTCCCCGCAGGAAGGGCGTCGCGGAGTGAGCGGTGCTCCCATCACAAGTTATTTCAACAATTTGCATCACACCCGCGCAAAAACGAATCCAAGAGCTTACTATTTTGTCTGGAGAGGAGAAAAAGCAGTCTCCATGTCCTTCACAGACCGCCCTAGCCGTCTAAAGCTGTCGTGTTGCTTGCTTACTTTTCGGATTGTCCTTCTGGTCGGGTTTCTCGCCGTTTCCGCAACAATGATTTACGGGCAAAGTCCGACACCAAGTCAGGCTTCGAATTCGAACGGGGATGGCGGCGGGTCTTCGGTCGCTTCACCACCCCCTATCCCGCAACTTGTACCCTCGCAGGTTCAAACGTCGGCCCAAAACCCGGTTTTTGGCAGCGTGCCGGAGGATAAGCCCACCCCCGGAGTGTTGCAGTTGACCTTCCGCGATGCCATCGAGCGCGCTTTGCGCCAAAATCTGGCCGGCCTTTTGTCGGAGTACAACACCGTCGAAGCGCGAGGCGAAAAGTGGCAGAAACTCAGCGACTTGCTACCAAATATTAATGGAGACGTCCAGGAGGTCAGGCAGAAGGAAAGTCTGCAGGCGCTAGGGTTTAGCGGGTCGCTCTTTCCCGGCGTTAACCTGCCCAAGGTGATCGGGCCTTTTTCTTATTTTGACGTCCGCGCCTTGGCGACGCAGCGCGTCTTTGACTGGAAGTCGATTCAGAAATACCGTTCCTCGGTGATCGACGAAAATGTGGCGCAATACAACTTGAAGGATGCGCGCGATCTGGTGGTGCTCGCCGCCGGGAATGCATATTTACAAGCGATCGCCGGAACGGCGCGAGTGGAAACGGCGCAGGCGCAAGTCGTGACGGCAAAGGCGCTCTACGACAAAGCGGTCGCACAACAGCAGGCTGGAGTCGCTCCGGCGATTGACACGCTCCGGGCCCAAGTCGAATACCAGACGCGTCAGCAGCAACTCATAGCGGCTACGAGCGATTACGCGAAGCAGAAAATTTCGCTCGCGCGAGTGATCGGTCTGGCAACCCGCCAGGAATTTGAGCTGGCCGACAAGAGTCCTTACCAAGCCTTTCCCATTCCGGATCTGGAAACAAGCGTCCAGCGGGCTTATTCTTTCCGCTCCGATTACAAGGCGGCGCATGACCGTCTGGTGGCGGCGCAACTCGAGCACAGCGCGGCTATTGCCGGTTACTATCCGACCCTCGATGCAGCGGCGAATTTTGGCGAGATAGGTTCCGTTCCTGGCGCCCTCTTGCCTACTTATGCGCTTTTTGGCACGTTGAATATTCCCATCTTTCAGGGTGGGAAGGTGCATGGCGACATCCTGAAGGCGGAGGCGAGCTTGCGCCAGGCGCAGGCGCAGATGGCGGACGTACGTGCCCAGATCGATCAGGATGTACGCAATGCGCTGCTCGATCTTAAGTCGTCGGGCGATCAGGTCGAGGTGGCGCAAAGTTCGGTGAATCTTGCGGAGCAGGCGCTCACGCAATCGCGGGATCGTTTCGCTGCCGGAGTCACGGATAATCTCGAAGTGGTGCAGGCGCAGGAAGCGCTGGCGAGCGCGCACGAAAATTTTATTTCAAGTTTGTATATGCATAATTTGTCGAAGGTTTCTTTTGCCCGCGCCTTGGGACGCGCCGAAGAGGGCGTTCGCGAATACTTGTCGAAGGGAAGTAACTGACGGTCCGCGGGGACGTCGGCGAGTCACGGCCCGTTAAGGGACTTCTGATTCGGATGTTGCGGGATCGCTAAAGCAATGCCCTGATGCAGACCTGGCTCGAACGTGAACTTTCAAAGGAAGCAAGAACTATGGAGCAATCTAGCAGCATAGTAGCCGAGCCGAAACCGCAGGCGGAAACTCGGTCGGGGCAAGGCCAGCCTTCGCAAGGGCAGTCGCAACAGGGTCCTCCGGACAGCGAGGCTCGCTATCAGCGGCGCTCAGCTTTTTTGAACAGTCCGCGCACGAAGTGGGGACTGATTATTGCGGGACTGGTCCTTTTGGTCGCGGTTTTCTTCCTGTGGCGCTACCTGGGAAGCTATGAATCGACCGATGATGCGCAGATTGACGGCCATGTGAATTCGGTGAGTGCGCGCGTAAGCGGCCATGTGATCGAGCTCAACGTAGACGATAACCAATACGTTGAGAAAGGAACCGTGCTCGTGGAAATCGACCCTGCGGATTATAACGTCGCTGTCGAACAGGCGCGCGCTGAATATGCCGACGCTCAGGCGCAGGCTTCCGCCGCCGGCATTAACGTTCCCATCACCAACGTGAGCACCTCAAGCCAGGTCAGCGGAGCACAGGCCGAAGTCTCAAGCGCCCAGGCCGGAATCGCCGCTGCCCGACAGCAGTTCGAAGCAGCCAAGTCGCAGGTCGCCCAAGCTGACGCGAACAACACCAAAGCGCAGAACGATCTCGGTCGCTACAAAATTCTGATCGACAAAGAGGAAATCTCGCTGCAGCAATACGATCAGGCGGTCGACAGTGCCCAGTCTGCGGCCGCAGCGCTACAAGCGGCCCGTGCCAGTGCCGACATGTACTCGGCACAGATCAAGCAGGCGCAGAGCAAGTTGGAGCAGGCCAATGCCGACCTCCGCAATGCAAGCAACGCGCCGCGGACAATGCGCTTTATTCGCGCACGCGCCGAATCTGCGCAGGCGGTCGCCAATCAGAAAAAGGCCGCGCTCGATCAAGCGGAGCTGAATCTGCAGTATACGAAAGTGATTGCGCCGGTCAGCGGGGCGGTCAGCAATCGCACCGTCGAGGTTGGGCAGAACGTCCAGCCGGGGCAGGAGATGATGAAGATCATTCCGCTCGACGAAGAAAATATATGGGTTACAGCGGACTTCAAAGAGACGCAGCTTAAGAACATCAGGCCGGGCCAGGCGGTGGAGATCTCCGTCGATGCCACGGGCAAGAAATATAAGGGGCACGTCGATTCGCTAGCCGGCGCCAGCGGAGAGCGCTTCAGCCTGCTTCCTCCCGAAAATGCCACCGGCAACTACGTGAAAGTCGTGCAGCGCATTCCGGTGAAGATTGTGTTCGACAAGGGTGAGATCAAGAACCACGAACTGCGCCCCGGAATGTCGGTCGATCCGAAGGTGTGGATTAAATAAATGGGCGCGGCTGCTATCACCATGAACGAGACCGCCGAATGGCGTCCGGCGGTTAATCCATGGATCATCGCGTTGACGGTGACGCTGGCCACGTTCATGGAGGTGCTCGATACGAGCATCGCCAATGTCGCGCTGCCGCACATCGCCGGCAGTCTTTCCGCTGGGCAGGACGAGAGCACGTGGGTGCTGACGTCGTATCTGGTCTCAAACGCAATCGTGCTGCCGCTGAGCGGTTGGCTCTCTTCGATTGTGGGGCGCAAACATTTTTACATGGGATGTGTTGCGCTCTTCACCATCAGTTCGTTTTTGTGCGGACTGGCGCCGAATCTCGGCATGCTCATTTTCTTTCGCGTGCTACAGGGCGCGGGTGGTGGCGGGTTGCAGCCGAGCGAGCAAGCCATTCTCGCCGACACTTTCGAGCCCGCCAAGCGCGGCATGGCGTTCGCCGTCTATGGCATCGCCGTGGTCATGGCGCCGGCGATCGGACCGACGCTCGGCGGTTGGATTACCGACAATTTCACATGGCGCTGGATTTTCTTCATCAATATTCCGGTTGGCATTCTCTCGCTCTTGCTGACCTCGCGGCTGATCCAGGATCCTCCCTACTTCAAGCGCCGTAAACTGAGCGAAACGCACATTGACTACACGGGGCTTGGGTTTGTTGCGCTGGGCCTTGGAACACTGCAGGTCGTCCTCGATAAAGGGCAGCGTGACGACTGGTTCGAATCGCATTTCATTCTGTGGCTGACAGTCATCTCGGCCGCGTCGCTGATCTTTGTGATCTTCTGGGAGTGGCATCATAAAGATCCCATCATAGACTTGCATTTATTTCGCAACCGCTCATTTGCGACATCCAATTTCTTAATGTTCATGCTGGGATTCGCGCTGCTTGGCAGCACGCTGCTCTTGCCGCTTTTCATGCAGACGATGCTCGGTTACACTGCCGAGCGGTCCGGGTTGGCTCTCATGCCGGGCGGTTTCACGATCATGGTGGCCATGCCGATTGTCGGGTTCTTGCTTTCGCGCTATAGCCCGCGGTATCTCATGCTGTTTGGGCTGTCGATGCTTACGTTTTCGCTGTTTCACATGACGTCGTTCGACTTGGGTGTGGACTTTCGGACGGTCATGATGGCGCGCGTCTATCAGGCGCTCGGACTCGCCTTCCTTTTCGTGCCGATCAATACCGCTGCGTATTCGGGACTGCCGCGCGATAAGAACAATGCGGCGTCGGGCTTGATGAATCTGGCCAGAAATATCGGCGGCAGCGTCGGGATTTCTTTTGTCACCACCGGCCTCGCTCGCCGCGCGCAAGTGCATCAGTCGCAACTCGTTGATGCGATTAACCCTGCCAACCTACGTTTCCAGTCGGCGCTGCGGAGCATGACTGGCGTGTTTTCGGGCGCCGGCCCCGGTGCGGGAGGAACGTCGGCGCAACAGCATGCGTATGCGATGCTGCAGGGGAATGTGATTCGACAAGCGACTATGCTGGCCTACATCGATAATTTCTGGGTGCTGGGAATCGTGATGGCCTGCTTGATTCCATGTGTGTTCTTGATTAAGAAGGCGAAGGCTGCGGGGATGGTAGTGCACTAACACTTGAGACCAGACCAGGAAGGGAGGTTCTCTTTGTTTCGCATCGTCGCGGTAGAGCGCGAGTTTGGTAGTGGCGGCGGAGGCATTGCCTGCGAACTGGCGCGCCGCTTGGGCTGGAAACTCTGGGACCAGCAATTGACTTGCGAGATTGCCAAGCGCGCACAGGTTACCGAGTCGGCGGTCGCGCTCTGCGATGAGCGTGTCGACGGACGCTTGTATCGTTTGGCGAAGGCCTTTTGGCGGGGAAGTTACGAACGAGGCATGGCAATCGCGAACACGCGTGCATTTGATGCCGATCGCATGATGGCCATGGTGGAAGAAATCATGCGCAACATTGCGGCGGAGGGGAATGCGGTAGTGGTGGGGCGTGGCGGCCCGTTTTTCCTGCGCAATCGAGAGGATACCTTTCGCGTCTTCACCTACGCGCCGCATGATGAGAAGGTTCGCCGCCTGATCGCATTGGGAAAGAGCCGCGAAGAAGCGCAAGACTTGGTAGAAAACGTAGACCAGGAGCGCATCGCGTATATCAAACACTACTTCAACGCTGACTGGCCCGTGCGCGCGCTTTATCACATGATGATCAACACCGTAGTTGGTGAAGAAAATGTACTTGCCGCGATTCTAAACGGCATGCAGGCGCTCGAATCACATCCCGCGGAGACGGCGCTCCGCGGCATCCGTTGAAGGTTAGCGGCTTCCACCACCTGTCGCTAGTTCGGCTTCTTTTTTCCGAAAAGGCCGCCGGTTAATCCACCCAAATCTTTCCCTCCATTTACCAGTCCGCTTACTTTGCCGGTGACCATTCCTTTCATGTCGGGCAGAAAGGTTGGATTTGAAGTTGTCCCGGTCACGGTGACGGGAATTCCTCCCGAGCCCGCGCCTAGGGTTTTCGTAACGCCGGCACCCATGCCGGACAGGTTCGCCACCATTTTGAAATCGAGCGCGTTACTGGGGCTGATGGTGCCCGCGCCGGTGACCGTTCCAAGGGATGGGAGCACCACGTTGATCTTGTCGAGGCGCGTGCCGTCGGGCGCGTTGCGCACGTCGGAGCTGAGGTTTTCGATCTTCGTGTCATTGCCGCTGCCGACTTGCTTGCCCGTAACCGAAGAAAGCGCCGAGAGTTTGGATCCTAGGTTGAATCCTGCAAGTTCGCTGTTGCTCATCTTTACCCAGCCGGTCGAGACGAGCTTATCAATCGGGCCATTGGAATCGAGTTCCACCGAAACCGTGCCGCCCTCGAGTTTTGAGCCCGATGGGAAGGATACGCCGACGGCGGGGAGCATTCCTTCGAGGTCGTCGACCGACATCCCTTGGCCGGTCAGTTTGGTGTGGATCGAAGTGGTCTCGCCCTTCATGTCGTAAGTGCCGCTGAGTTTGGCCGCTGCTTTGCCAATGGTGATGTCGCCTTGCACGATTTTCCCGGCGACCTGTTTCAGATCGTGGTCGATCTCGAAAACGAATTGCACGGGCACGGTGGCAGGGGCGCCCTTGGGAATGAGCTTTAATGATGTGGCCTTCAACGTGCCGTTGCCCTTGGCAATATGGCCGTCGGAGGTCAGGGTGCCGTCGAAGTCAGCTGAACCAGAGATACCCAGCGTGGGATCGACGATCGACGACTGCGCGAGGTCGAGCTTGCGGATCGTGAGCTTCGCCTGCACGGGAGTGAGGGAAGTGTCGGCTGAGTTGATCGGACCGGCGGTCCCGTCGATCTTCGAACTGCCGCCGCCCGGCAGGTTGACCGAACCGGTCACAGGGAAGGAACTTGTGAACGAGAAATTGCGCATCGTGACGTTGACCTTGTCATACACGAGGGGTTTCCGTTTGCCGGTAGTGGAACCGAGGGTAACGGTTCCGTCGTTCACTTCGAACTTGCCCACACTTATACCTGAGTTCGAAGAGGTGCTGCTGGAGTTCGCCGTAGCCGCAGGCTGCCCAGGCTGATTTCCCGGCTGATTACCGAGGGAAGAGAAGTTCCAGATGCCGTCGCGATCGCGCAGCAGGTTGATCTGCGGTTGCTCGATGCGCAAGTTGGTAATGTCGAGGCTCTTGCTGAAAATCAGTGGGAGCAACTCAACTCCTACCTTGAGTGTCTTCGCCTGAATGAAGGGGGAACTGCTGAACTTGGGATCATCGGCGATGGATAGTTGCTCGGCTTCTACGCTGCCCGTCAGAACGCTCAGGCTCAAATTGCCAACCTTCACCGGGCGTCCGAGAGTAGAACTGAGGCTCGACTCAATCTGGGGACGGTAGTTATTGACATTCACAAAAAGCGGGAGGGCGAGGGCAATCAAGATCAGGGCGGCGACGACAATGCCGGCGATTTTCAAAATCTTGTTCTGGGCGATGTTCATGGCGAACCTCCTAAGAGTTGCTGGCGGAGAGGTGAGGGTAGATTCGAATCGTAGCTGGAATCAGAAGTGGATTCAGTCGCTCGCGCTCAGTGCAGCGCGTGATCTTTGACCGGCCTTCTCACGTCCGACCAATTGGATGTAGGAAAGCCTGGCAGCGTTTGCGTTAATTTCAGCCACGGGCCGGGAAATCGGGGGATCTGGTCGGCCTTGCGATGAATCTGCGTGCTTTCAGCCCGACGTGGCGGTCTTAACCTTGGCGTTCTTACGTTGGCGGTCTTACGTTGTAAGATAACGAAGGATGGGGTTTACTCCGCAAGTGGCAGCCTCCGATTCTTATCCCCCGTTGCAGGAAGAAGTGGCGCGGCTGGCCGGCTCGTTTGAAGTTCGAGCCGCGTTCGAGCGCTTCCGGTCTCAGGAGTCCCAGTTTGCGCTCTGGCAGATGGAAGCGACGCGGATTGCCGCGCCTCCCTTCGGAGAAGCCGCCCGTGGCTCGTGGCTGGCTGACCGTTTCCGCGAGGTCGGCCTCATCGACGTACAAGTGGATGAAGTCGGAAATGTTTTTGGAGTACGTCCCGGCTACGGCAAGCGATTCGTCGCGCTCAGCGCCCACATCGATACGGTCTTCCCGGCAGCGACTCCGTTGCACATACGGCAGGAGAGCAGCCGGTTATACGGCCCCGGAGTGTCGGACAATGGCGCCGGCATCGCCGCCATGCTGGCAGTCGCCAGCGTGCTGGGAAGCACAAAAATTTCTCATGCGCTTCCTTTTGTCTTCATCGGGAACGTGGGGGAAGAGGGCGAAGGCGATCTGCGCGGCATGCGGCACGTTTTCGCAACCCCGCGCTGGCGCGATGGCATCTCCTATAACGTAGTCGTGGATGGCGCCGGGGCGGATACGATCGTCGCCGAAGCCTTGGGCAGCCGCCGCTTTGAGGTGATCGTGCGCGGCCCGGGCGGCCACTCCTGGAGCGACTTCGGCGCACCCAATCCGATTATTGCTCTTTCCCGGACGGTTGAAGCTTTTAGCCGAACGCCGGTACCAGCCTCGCCGAAAACTACTTTCAACGTCGGCGTCGTGCGCGGTGGCACATCAGTGAATTCGATTCCGGAATCGGCCAGCATGCGTGTCGATCTGCGTTCCACTTCGATGTCTGAAATCGACCGGTTGGAGCGGGCGCTGCGAGTCGCGCTCGATCAGGGAGTGGCCGCGGAAAATCGGGGCGCCGCGCAGCTGGCTGCCCGCAAGCCGCAGGTAGTGCAGAGTGAAGTGGTCGAGATCGGTAATCGTCCGGCGGGCGAGTTGGCAGCGGACGCGCGCCTGCTTAAGGTGATTCGCGCCGTCGACGCGCAGCTCGGAAATACCGCGCAGGTACAGCGCGCCTCGACCGACGCCAACATTCCGTTATCGTTCGGTCGCGAGGCTATTGCCATCGGAGGAGGCGGCTCCGGAGGCGGCGCCCACACGTTGCAAGAATGGTTCGACTGCAACGGAAGGGACCTTGGATTGAGGCGCATCCTGCTTACAATGTTGACACTGGCCGGGATAGGAGAATGATGACGCGAATTTCAATTCTGTTGCTGACGGTCGCCGCGGCCGCTTGGGGGCAGACCGGCGCACCGCCGCAGGGCAGCGTCTCAGCGCCGAGCGGGAAACCGAAAGCGGACGTGATCTTCACTCACGGCAACATTTACACCGGGGTGGTCGACATGGCCGCATCATTGGGAGCGGGCAAGCGCTCCGAAGCACTGGCCGTGGGGGGGGACCGCATACTCGCTGTGGGGGCGCGCGACGAGGTGATGAAATTCAAAGGCCCGGACACCAAGATCGTCGATCTGGATGCTCACTTCGTTATGCCCGGATTTAATGATGCCCACATGCACATGGCCAGCGCCGGCCTTCAGAAGATGAACGTGGACCTGGTGGGTGTGAAGACGCTGGACGAATTCCGGGAGCGCATTTTGGCAAAGGTGGAAAAAGCGGCGCCCGGAGAGTGGATCGTAGGTGGCGGTTGGGACGAGACTCTGTGGCCGGTCAAGGTTCTGCCCACGCGCTGGGACGTCGATGAAGTGAGCGGTGGTCATCCCGTCTACCTGGAGCGCATCGATGTGCACATCGGCATCGCCAATACACGCGCCTTGCAACTGGCGAGCATCACGGTCGCCACGCGCGATCCAGACGGGGGAAAAATCGATCGCGATGAATCCGGCACGCCGACGGGTATTTTGCGCGAGAAAGCGCAAGAGGCGGTCAACGCAGCCATTCCGAAGCCCACGCACGAGAAGCGCCGGGAGGCCATTGAGTTGGCGCTAGCCGATCTGGCGAGCCACGGCATCACCTCGGCGCAGGATTATTCGCAATGGGAAGACTTTCAGATTTATGAGGAAATCGAGCACGACGGAAAGTTGACTGCAAGAATTTCCGAGTGGCTGCCGTTCGACGATTCGATTGAGGAACTGAATCGCAAGCGTGACTCGCATCCCGCATCCGACAATATGTTGCACACTGGGATGCTGAAGGGCTTCATGGATGGTTCGCTCGGCTCGAAAACGGCGGCCTTGCTTGAACCGTATAGCGATGATCCAAAGAATAGCGGTCTGCCGCAATATGATGCCGTCAAGCTGAATGCCATGACCAAAGAGCGGGTGCTGGCCGGATATCAGATCGGCTTCCACGCTATCGGAGACAAAGGCGTAGAAATGGCGCTCGATGCCTATGGCGAGGCGGAAAAGGCGGCGAAGGATTCCAAGGTGAAAGCGGTCGACGGCGGTTCCGATTACCGCTTGCGCATCGAGCACGCGCAGGTCACTATGCCTCAGGAGATTTCGCGTTTCAAGGAATTGAAGGTCATCGCGTCGATGCAACCGAGCCATTTGTTGACCGATATGAACTGGGCGGAGTCGCGTCTCGGCCCGAAGCGCGCCGAGCATTCTTATGCGTGGGCTGAATTCCTCCGCCGCGGAGTAACACTGGCCTTTGGTACCGATTATCCGGTCGAACCGGTGACGCCATTTCGTGGAATCTACGCGGCGCTTACTCGAATGAGCGAAGACGGAAGGAAGAGTTATTATCCCGCGCAGAAAATAAATATCGAGCAGGCAATTGCCGCCTATACGACGGGCTCAGCTTTCGCCGAATTCGCTGAGAAGCAAAAGGGCAGACTGGAGCCCGGAATGCTGGCCGACTTCGTCGTTCTCGATCAAGACATAACCTCTGCGTCTCCGCCGAAAATTCTGCAAACAAAAGTTCTGCGCACGGTGGTAGGCGGAAAAACGGTCTACGAGGCGAAGTAGGATCCGGTTAACTGGCGTTGGCGTCAACGGGGGATTTGTCAGCGGCCATTGGATATTGAAAAGAGTGAGCTCCGAGTTTTTGGATGATCCGATTACCCAATGACCCAACCACCCGATCGAAAGAGCGCGAACGCGCCTTCCTGATCGGTGCTCCCTTGGCGGTCATTCCAGCCCTGGGCTTTCTTCCCGCCGTCACTTTCTTGATCGTTTTCCCGCGAATCGCCCATGGGCGGGCGATCGGTTTCGTGGCTGTTCCCGTGTGCGCCCTGGTGAGCAGCTTCGGCTTGTGGAAGCTGGCGCTAGGGGCGGTACAGAAGCCGTGGGGAATTTTCAACGTGCTAAGTTTTGGCGCGCTGATCGTCTTGCTTGTCATCGCCGGCTACACAGGATTATTTCTTGCCTTGATGACGCTGAAGTTGTAACTCCCCAAACCATCGCACGAATCGCGAAACGTGAAGGACGTTTTTTGCGTCTAACCTACCTTGCGCTATTTCGCTCCAAGCTGTCGTTGCCGCGAAGGTATAATAGGTTGTTTAGGTAGGTTTAGGAGGTAGTCAATGGATTCGCGCGAAGGCGCCTTTTGGGTGCGCCTCAAAGCCAATCGCTGGGCGTACACATTTACGATTCTGGCGACGCTGACGGTTGGAATTCTGATCGGCACGGTTGTTTCCTCAGGAGTAAAAGGCAAGGAGGGTCAGAAGTCGTCGGATGCAACGCCCCTGACCATTCCCGCTCCGCAGCAACTCTCAAACGCTTTCTCCCAGATTTCCAAACAGCTTGAGCCCAGCGTGGTGAACATCAATACCGAGTCGACCATTAAGAACCCGCACTCCCGCCGGCGTAATCCGCGCGCCGAGCCGGATCCCGATCAGGACAATGGCGGGGATGACTCTCCATTCCAGGATTTCTTTGACAAATTTTTCGGCGGCCAAAATGGCCCGGAGGCGGGAACCATTCGCCAGCGCTCGCTCGGTTCGGGAGTGATCGTCGACTCGAAGGGCTACATCGTCACCAACCGCCACGTGGTCGAGAAGGCGGATCGCATTCGCGTCAAGTTGCAGGATGAAAACCCGGCTTCTCCAGGTCATGACGCCAAACTGATCGGCATGGATCAGGAGACCGACCTGGCCGTGATCAAGATTGATCTCGATCATCCGCTGCCGGCAGCGAAGCTGGGCAATTCCGACGGGATGGAAGTGGGTGATTGGGTTCTCGCCATTGGCAGCCCCTTCGGGCTGCAGGAGACCGTGACTGCGGGCATCGTTTCGGCCAAGGGACGCAATATTGTGCCCAACCGGCAGTTCCAATCCTTTATTCAAACCGACGCCGCAATCAACCCCGGCAACTCGGGTGGGCCGCTAGTGAATATGGCTGGAGAAGTAATCGGCATCAACACCGCCATCCTCACCGAAACAAGTTCTTATGCCGGCGTGGGATTTGCCATGCCGTCGAACACTGTGGCACAGGTTTATAACCAACTGATCGGGCCAGATCATCGCGTAGCGCGCGGATCGATCGGCATCGAGTTTTCCGCTCAGCCAAATCCGGCGATTGCTCACATCTACGGATCGGGCGTCACGGTTTCCAATGTAGTGTCGGGCAGCCCGGCCGACGAGGCGGGCCTGAAGATCGGTGACACGATCACCTCCGTCGATGGCAAGGATGTAAAGACTGGTGACGATTTGGTGGCTGACATCGCTTCCCGCAAACCGGGTTCGAAGGCCAAACTCGCCTTTGTTCGCAACGGCAAGAAGCAAGATGCGACGGTGACCATTGCCGACCGCTCCAAGCTATTTGCCTCACGGCTCGGCGAAGAGGATGAAAACCAAGGCGAGGAAGCGCCGAAGGCGAGCAAGTTCGGGGTGACGGTGCGCAGCATCACGCCCGATCTGGCGGATCGCTTGAGCATCACAGCTGGCAAGGGCGTTGTGGTGCAAGATGTCAAGCAGGGATCGTTCGCCGAGGATCTTGGTCTGAATCGCGGCGACGTAATCCTCGAAGTGAACAAGCAGCCTGTGAACAGTCCTGACGATTTCCTCAAGATCGAGTCGTCGCTCAAAAGTGGGCAGGATGTCGTTTTCCTGGTGCGGCCGCGAGGAGCAAGGGCGCAGGATGGAACCATCTTCCTGGCCGGTACACTTCCGTAACCGATAACATCTCCGGCGAGACTGGCGCTTCGCTCCCGTTTAAGGGACGATAGGATGCGCTGTTCTCGCCGGTTTTTTTTGTAGCGGTCGTTGGTCGGGGGCCAGGGGTCGGTATTCTTTGGTCGCTAATCGCTAATCGCTCATCGCTCATGGCTCGCGGATCGCAGTCCGAGGGCGCGTTGGTCGAATTCTAGACATGCCTGTGACGAATGAAATACGGGTTTTGCGATGGGTGGGGATCTGCGCCCTATACCTGGCCGCACTGCCCAGCCTCATCCGGGCCGACACGGATACGTCGACTCCGCCTCCGAGCCCAGCTCAAACTCCTTCAACTGCGGCGAAAAAACCGAAGCATCCGGTCAGCGGACAGGCGACGACAGAACAGAGTGCGTCTCACACTTCGACACAGAAGAGCAAAAGGTCGCGGGGAAAGAAGGTTGCCGGGAAACGCGGTCAGCAAGCGATCGATTCGCCCCGGGCTCGCGAAATTCAGAGCGCGCTGATCCGCGAGCACTACCTGCAGGGCCAGCCAACAGGCACGTGGGATAGCGCCTCACAGGCGGCGATGCAGCGCTATCAGGCCGACCATGGATGGCAGTCGAAGACTACTCCAGATGCACGCGCGTTGATCAGACTAGGGCTAGGACCCAGCCATGATCACCTGCTCAATCCTGAAAGCGCGATGACCGGGACGAACTCTTCGCCGGACGCGCAGTCAGACGCGGCGCGCCATCCTGCCCAGGATTCGCCGCGAGATCCGAAGACTGCCACAAAACCGGCTCCCGCGGACACCACTCCCCAGCCGTAGCCAATCTCGGCACATCAATTTGTCTGAAGTTTTTGAGACTACGGTCTTCCGATGATCTTTTTCTCGTCCTTTTGTCGCATTACTAGATGAGGGCAAAAGGAGGTCGGCCATGAAAACCCAGGTTACGATCATGGAGCGCCGCCAGTATCAGCGAGGGCAGGGCGTACTCGCCCAAATCGAAAACCTTACCTATAACGTGCTGCGAAAATACGGAATCAATGGATCAGCCGCGGAACTGAACCCCGGCACGCTGCCCGAGAAGGCTGCCTAAGTCCGCAGGAAAGCGGCGCCGCCTCCGGAAGTTACGCATGATCTTGCAGCGGAGTTGTTCCATGAGGCTCAGCCTCGACGGTAACGTCGACCTCAGCGCCTTTCTTAAGGCGCACTTTGTTGCCGTTCTCGTCCGTCAAGGTATTTTCGATACGAATTTCTCGATACAGATCGTCGCCGCCTTCGACCGCAATCTGCGCTTTTTCGGGTTCGTTTGGATTCGCAGGCTTGATGACTTTCTCAACCGTTCCAGGCAGAGTCACACTGGGCTTTTCCGGCATACGTTCTTCCTTTCCAACAGAATCTCACTGATGTTACGACCATGGGCTTTTGAAAGCCCTCTTACGAATGCCACACTTGGTTGTAATAGCTCTGGGTGAAAATCCGGCCCCAAATGTCCCAGAGAATCAATCGGTACTTCTCTTCAAAGCCGCAACATAATCGGCAGAGGTTTCACGAATTTGTTTGAGCAACTTGTACTGTTCGCGCAACTCCTGTTGCGTAAGCCCCACAAAGGCCTGTTTTTTCAACATGTCAATCTGCTTCAGCATCAGCCGCTCAAGCTCTTCGCGGATTTCCTGGATGCTCCGCTCTGGCATAAAATTATCGCCGTTCGCGAGACAGTCTGGGTCCCGCAAAAATCGATCATTCTGTTGGCGATGCAGATCTCATCGTGTTGAGGTCCTCAGACCACCTCCACAGACCCGTCTAGCCCAAACCAAATGACAATGACAAAGTGCACTGAGAGTACAAGTTCGCGTGGAGCTTACGCAGTAGGGTGGATACCGTAGGAAGCCATCTAGGGTGCTGTAACGGGCCTCCCGCGCGGGAAGTGGGTTCTCAGGGTCGCGAATTCTTAGTCGAGGACTGGTCGCGGGCAATAGGGAATCGGTTGTCCGGCGACAATCGCTCCCGGATTGCCATCGACTAACGCGTCAGCATACTCGGTCCCCACAATTTTTACGGCGACCGAACGGCCGGCAGATAGATTCGGAATCCGCCGTTTGGTATCATGCGCATCCGAAGCGAGCACATGCACCGCTGAGCGGTCGAGCAACCAACGGGCGGTGATTTCGGGCCGCTCACCCCAGAAGCCGGTCAGCGCCGATGCCGTAATCTGCATTAGACAGCCTTGCTCGGCCCACTCCAGAATGCGCTGCGGCGATTGCTGCAGGATCGGGTTCCTTTCGGGATGAGTCAGAATCGGCGTAAGGCCGCGATCGCCGAGCCGGGTGAAGCATTCGGAAAGATTGTTCGGGATACTGAAGTTGCTGAGCTCGATCAGCAGATAGTTGGTTTCGCCGATGGTGTAGGTGTGCGGATTCTCAAGCACCCTTTCCAGATTCTCGAAAGAAAGATGAAAATCGCACCCCAGACTGAATTGCAATTCCGTCGCCGGACCAATCTTTTCCCGCAGTTCGCTGAGAAGACTCGAGAGATACGCCCGATCGTAGGCATAGCGATCGTTCGCGTGCGGCGTGGCCACAGCGTGGGTGATGCCGTCCTCCGCCGCCATGCGGCACATTTCAACGGCGATATCCCATGACTTCGGGCCGTCGTCGACCTCGGGCAAAATATGGCAATGGATGTCGATCACGAAGTAATCTTCACTTGGAGCGCGCCTGCTACAACCCGATTAGAACACATCTGGAATCAATCGGGTCATCTGCCCATCGAGTGATCAGTTCATCGAACAGCCAAGGCTTTTGCTTTCCAATCACCCGATCGTCCGATGCATCTTGCGTTATGATAATCAGCACGACCCTTTTCGTTTCATCCTGAATACTTAGGAGCAGGTTCGCCACATGAGCTTTTTACGGGCGGCGCATGCCGCACTGGTAGGTAGGAGTCGCCTTTGCCGGATCTTCGCGACCGTGATCACGGTTCTCTGTCTGATCTTCGTTTTGCTTTCCTGCGCCACCAATCCGGGCCGTTCCGCGTCCAACCACGTGGCCTATGTGACCTTGCCGCAGTACGGCAGCGTCCTTTTGCTCAATATTGACGGCGCTCACGGCTACGTCACCCTGGGAGCGCAAACACCGGTCGTTGAGGGCACGACGCCCACGGGATTAGCGCTGCTGCCATCGAGAAAGTTCCTTTACACCGCCAATTCCTTCGGCGACAACATAACGCTTTACAACGTTAACGGTGACGGAACTCTAACCCTCAATCAGAATCCAACTCCCGCGGGCTCCGGTCCGCACGCTGCCATCCTCGATCCCACCGGCCAATACTTGTTAGTCACAAATTCTCTCTCTAACAATATTTCGGTTTTCCAAGTCGATAGCTCGAGCGGTAGTTTGACGCAGATGGCAGGATCACCCTTCTATGCGAATGCCAGTCCGACCGAAATGGTATTCACGCATTCCGGGCAGTTTCTCTATGTGACGAATCCCGGCCTCGGCAGGGTGACCGGCTTTTCGTTCGCGAATGGGGTGCTCACTCAGGTGCCCGGTTCTCCATTTTTTTCCGGGGCGGGAGCCGCTGCTTTGACGGTGGACGCGAGTGATTCTTACCTTTATGTTGCCAATCCTTCTGCAACCAATCCCACTTTGCCCACGACTACCGGGAATGTCTCCGGTTTCAACATTACATCTAACGGGGCGCTGACTCCCATCGCCGGGTCACCCTTTGCATCGGTCGAAGGCAGCGGGCCCAGTGCCGTTGTTATCGACCCGTTCAACCGATTTGTGTACGCGGTGACGCCGCAAGCGAGTGCCTCAATCTGGTGTTTCAGCATCAATTCCCTGAACGGGCAACTGACGGAGGTGCCGGGTTCGCCATTCAACCTGGCTGGCGGCGGATTGTTCGCTCTTTTCGATCCCTCCGGGAATTTCCTGTTTATCGGAAATCAAGCGGCACACGCGATCGAGGCATATACCTATAATCTGGATAGCGGCGCGCTCACGCTGATCACAGGCTCGCCTTTTAGCACCGGACCTCCTCCCGGGAAAATGGCCCTGTCGGAGTAAAGACCTTGCGGCGCGGGCGCCCTCGCCCGCGCGGTTTGGGCAACTGGACAGCCGAGGCAAGGGAAGTCACTCCCTGGAAGGTGGCGGCAGGAAGTCTTATTTTCCTGCCTCATAAATCTTCGTTTAGTGCCGCAAAATGCGTGGGTTACGAAGTGGCACTTTGGTGGAGGAACTTGGCACCCGCGTGCCATTTTCAGAATTTCCGCTCGGTCCTAGATTAGCAGTCGAGCAGTTCTGGGGGAGGGCTGCCCGGGCGTCGTGGATTCGCAAGAATCCACGACGCCCGTTTAATTTTGCGCAGAACTTGATCTGTAGCAGGACTTAATTGGTAGAAATGGTGAAGTTCACCGTGATACGAGCCTGCGTTTCGACAGGCTGCCCATTCTGCAGGTAGGGTTTGAAGTGCCACTGCTTTACCGCTTCGCGCGCGGCCGCTGCCAAAATGCCTGGCCCACTGAGAATCTGTAATTCCTGGATCGTGCCTTCGCGCGAAATCAACGCCTGCAGGCTGACTGCGCCCTGCACCTTCATCTGCCGCGCCAGCAACGGATAATCCGGGGGAACGGAAACGCTCACATTCTGTGCCGTTTGCGGCGACAGTTGTACATGGTCGCCAGCATTGACGGTTTTGCCGTTCGCCGCAGTATTCGTTGTGGCGCTGGTAGCGGGATTGTTCGAAGCGGGCACATCGGTACCCGATGCGGCAGACGTTGCGCCCGAGTCAACATCCAAACGGATTGCGTTGCTTTTCGCGGGGACCTTGATGTGGCGATTTCCGGCGACTACTTCGACCTGCAAGGGCGGCAGTACGGCCCGTTCCGTCGTGGCCGAAAAGGGAGGTTGAGACGCAGCAGGCGCTGACGGTTTGGCGGTTTTGCGTTCGTGCGCGGGGGTTGCTGGCGTGCTCAAAGGCGTGACGGGGATTGACTTACTCTTACTTCGTACCGCAGCTTCCTGAACTTCGGCGCCGGGTGGAAACCAGAAATCCCAGTCTTTCAAAACCACTGCGGCCAACGCCGCCAGCAGTATCCCCAGCGCGATTAACATGCGCTTGCGCTGCACCCCCGGGTTCGGTGGCATCCCAGGCAACGGAAGCGGCGTTGATCGCTCCAGATGACTTTCGGTCTGGGTCTCGTCTTGAAACATATGCATTGGAATCGTCAACCCGAAACTCAGCGCCAAGGGGGGACGCGCTGAACAAGTATGCCTCTAAACCCGTGCTGCTGCCAAGCTCAAGTCTCAGGAGCAGACTGCGTGGCCCGTTTTCTGCTCAACGCCGAAGCCCAACGAATAATGAAGAGCTAGCCGGAGATCGTGGCAGCCTTGTAATCGAGCTTGTCGAGAATGCCGGTGGCTGCATCCATGATCTCCTGGTCAACCTTTCGGTTCGTGGCGATTGCCTCGGCCAGTGGTACGGATATAATTTTATTTCCGCGAAGCGCCGCCATCTGTCCGAATTCGCCGCGATGCACCATATCGACGGCGCCTAATCCATAGCGTGTGGCCAGTACGCGGTCATAAGCGGAAGGCGACCCGCCGCGTTGAATGTGCCCGAGCACGACTGACCGCGTTTCAAAGCCGGTGCGTTTTTCGAGTTCGCTGGCAAGTGTGGCCCCGATTCCGCCCAGCCGGACGTGACCGAATTCATCCCGCCCGTCAAGTGGCCCGCCGCCGTGTTTCTCATTGCCATCGGAAAAACTCGCTCCCTCGGCGGCGACGATGACGCTGTAGTATCTTCCCCGCGCATGGCGCTGCCGAATCAATTCCGCCACCTCGTCCACATCAAAAGGCACTTCGGGAATCAGTATTACGTCCGCTCCACCCGCGATGCCACTATAGGCGGCAATCCATCCTGCTGAGCGTCCCATGACCTCGACTACGATTATGCGATTATGCGCCTCGGCCGTCGTGTGTACGCGATCAATGGCCTCGGTTGCGATATTTACGGCGGTGTCGAAGCCAAAAGTAAAGTCCGTGCCTGACAGATCGTTGTCGATCGTCTTCGGAACCCCAATCACTTTGACTCCAATGGCAAAAAGTTTCTGCGCTACTGAAAGCGTGTCGTCGCCGCCAATCGCGATCAGCGCGTCGCAACCGCGTTTTTTCAGGTTGTCGACGCAGCGCTGCAGGCCGCCTTCATGCTTGGCCGGATTCGTGCGAGATGTGCGCAGAATGGTGCCGCCGCGCGACAGAATGCCTCCCACCGACTCGAGATCGAGTTCCATGGTCTTGTCTTCGAGTAATCCGCGCCAGCCCTCCATGAAGCCGAGGAACTTATCGTCATAATGAAAAGTGCCCTTTCGCACTACGGCTCGTATGACTGCGTTCAACCCTGGGCAATCGCCCCCGCCCGTCAGCATTCCAACTTTCATTGCGCTCTCCTCAAGACTTCGCCAAAGGTTTTCGCCTCGCGATGACCCTCCACGAGTGGGATTTCGCCAACCAGCATGTTGATGTTTTCAGTAACGTCGATTGCAATCCACGAATGTAAGTAGGTTATCACGCGGCCTTGCCCACAGCCCTGCGAGCGATGCCGCGCTTCGGCGCCGCTTCGGTGGATTAACAACCTGGAGTCCTGATCAGCGAAGAGCCGGTGGTTCGCCTGCTACACTTCCTGCATGCGCGTCCTTGGCATCGACTGCGGCACCGAATACACGGGGTACGGTGTAGTCGATCTAGTCTCCGATGATCGCCAGAAGGATCGCTTAGTCTGCGTCATCTGTGGCGCGATTAAGGCTTCTCCTCGCGATCCAATGCCCGC
>Ga0187859_10000796_pt1 | contig 20748 bp, 15 predicted proteins | sample June2016WEW_10_1_2_FD_133019 | JGI IMG/M metagenome (GOLD analysis project Ga0187859, IMG submission 133019) | Peatland microbial communities from SPRUCE experiment site at the Marcell Experimental Forest, Minnesota, USA - June2016WEW_10_10 | ecosystem: Environmental > Terrestrial > Soil >...
AACAACGATGGCGGCATCGACGACTTGGTCGCCATCAGCATGGCGGCAGAAGAAGATAATCCCATCGCCCAGACAGCACCCAGCCCGAGATACGCGGCCGCGCCCGCCGCGCGATAATCCATGCCTTTGACGCGATTCGCCAGTTCGCGAACAAACAATCCGCTGAAAATCAGGCTCAATCCCCAGGAGATCAGCGAGGTCAGCATCGAAAAAAGCGCGACCATGGCAACCGCTCCGCGCGGAGTCTTTGGAATCCCCGCCAGCGCTCGTATGGCGCGATACACAATCGGTGTCGAGGCGACCACATAGCCGCCGATAATAATCATCACCATCTGCATGGTGAACGGAACAAGCGCCCAAAAATTTTTCCCGCCCTGAATCGCGAGCTTCGCCGCCGGCTGCCGTAACAACAGCCCTACGATAAAAACGACCACAATTCCCAACAACGCAAAAATTAAAGGATCGGGAAACCAGCGCTCGCTCCAGTTGGCGAGCCCGAGCCCAAAACGAACAAGGGGTTGTTCCTGCGTTGCCGGCTGATTCTCGCGTGACACTGGCACGGGCATACTCAATCCTTTCTTGTTCGGCAGCGGCAATCTGTTGACCTGTACCTGCCGCTACCCGCCATAAAGATGCCCGCCATTGTAGCGCGTGTGGCGCGCCGGCATCGTAATAAACCATTTCTTTAATGCTCGCGAGCAAACTCGTTTGTGTTGCATTCCGCGATAGGTGTACGATGCGTTCGATTGGAGTCGCAATACAGGCCACTATTATCATGGGAGCAAGACATGAACACCTTCCCGGTTTTGTTAGTTGCGCTGTGCGTATACGTAATCGGATACCGTTACTACAGCGCATTCATCGCCGCCAAGGCGCTGGCGCTCGATGATCGCCGCACTACGCCAGCACATCTTTACGCCGACGGCCACAACTACGTCGCTTCGCCAAAATGGGTTCTCTTCGGGCATCACTTCGCCGCCATCGCCGGAGCCGGTCCGCTCGTGGGCCCAACCCTCGCGGCGCAGTTCGGTTTCGCACCCGGCTTTCTCTGGATATTAATCGGCTCCGTCCTCGCCGGATGCGTACAGGATTTCACCGTGCTCGTAGCTTCCGTCCGTCACCGCGGTCGCTCCCTGGCGGAAATCGCCCGCACCGAGATCAGCCCCTTCGCCGGCCTCGTAGCCATGATCTCCATCCTCTTTATTCTTCTCGTAACCCTCGCCGGTCTCGGCCTCGTCGTCGTCAACGCGCTCGCCAACAGCCCCTGGGGAGTCTTCACCATCGGCATGACCATCCCCATCGCCGTCATCATGGGCCTGTGGATGTTCAAGAGCCACGCCGGAAAAATCACCGTCACCGGCCCCAGTATTTTCGGCGTCGTCCTCTTGCTCGGCGCAGTCGTCGCCGGCCACTGGTTTGCGCAAAGCGGGGCTGCATCCGCCCTCACCTTCACGCCTCATCAGATCACCTACCTCATGGCGATCTACGGGTTAGTCGCCTCGGTTCTCCCCGTATGGCTGGTACTCGAACCGCGCGACTATCTTTCCACTTACGTCAAACTGGGCACCATTGCCGCTCTGGTCATCGGCGTTTTTGTGGTTCATCCCAACATTCAGTTCCCGAACTTCACACCGTTCGTTCACGGCGGCGGCCCGATCATCAAGGGCAAGCTTTTTCCGTTCCTTTTCGTGACGATTGCCTGCGGCGCAATTTCCGGCTTCCACTCCCTTGTATCCTCCGGCACCACTCCCAAGATGCTCGACAAAGAGTCGGACGCCCGCTTCATCGGCTACGGGGCCATGGTTGCCGAGTCGCTCGTAGGAGTCCTGGCGCTGATCGCCGCCTGCTCCATGTATCCCGGCGACTACTTTGCCATCAACACCACGCCCGCCGTATTCAGCCACCTTGGCCTATCGACGGTGAATCTAAATCTCTACTCCCACGAAGTTGGCGAGCAACTCGCCGGCCGCACCGGCGGCGCCGTTTCGCTGGCAGTCGGAATGGCGGGAATTTTCCGCGGCCTGCCGGGCATGGATCGCCTGATGGGTTACTGGTACCACTACGCGATCATGTTCGAAGCCCTTTTCATCCTGACCACCATCGACACCGGCACTCGCGTCGCCCGCTACGTTCTGCAAGAACTGATGGGGAAGGTCTACAAGCCCTTCGGCAACAATGCCTGGCTGCCGGGCAATCTCGTCACTAGTTCCGTCGTAGTTCTCGGTTGGGGATACTTGATCTACACCGGAAATATTTCCACAATATGGCCTTTGTTCGGCACCGGCAACCAATTGCTCGCCACCATTGCGCTCGCCGTCTCCACCACCTTCCTCATCAATATGGGCAAACAAAAATATGCCTGGATCACCGGAGTTCCCATGTGCTTCGTAGGGGTCACAACGGTGACCGCAGGAATACTCGCGATCAAGAATATTTTCTGGCCCTTGACCTCCAAGCCCGGCCAGGAATTCGTGGGCTACCTTGATTCGATCCTCATGACTATCTTCATCGCGGGCGTAGTGCTCGTCGTATTCGACGCTGCGCGACGTTGGATGAAGACGCTGAACGGCGCTCCAGCACCGCAGGAGGCCTTCGGTCCTCCGCTCACCGCAGCCGGCGAAGTGAAGATGGGTTGCTGCTAAGATCGGGTTTCGGGAAGGGCACGACTTTCGAGCCTAACCGCAAATGGCCGATAAACGACAAGGCTTTAGCCCTGAGGGCACGGCTGGCTCACATTATGAGATGACTTGATGACTGCTGGAAGCTCGACGCTAGAAGCTAGGTGCCTATCCGAGGGGCGGGCGATTTCCCAGCCGATCAAGCTCGATGCGCGAAGGAATCGCGCGCCCATGACGCAGCGCCTGATAAACCCAAGCGAACAGCGCGGAATTAATCATGCAGAAGTAGTAGGGCAGCCGAAGCAACTTTGGCCTAAGACTAAATAAGGCTCCCAATATAGCGAGTCCGTAGAACACGCCTTGCCCCAACAGCAACCAGTTGTAAGGAAATTGCCCGCGCAGCATAAAATTCGCAACCAGCGCGATGAGCATGAACACCGGCACAATCAGCCGGCCCGTCTTGTGCGAGAGCAAGCAGAAGAGTACAAACGGACGCGGCGGCCAAAGCAGCCCTTTGATCTCTCGCAGCTGCTCGATGTTACCGGCCGTAATTCGCACACGCCGCGAGAAACCTTCCATCTCATGCGCCTCTTCGTAAGCCACAGCCGCCGGCTCGTAAGCCACACGGTGTCCGCGTTCGAGGATGCGCATCGGAATCGTGAAGTCGTCGTTGATCGTATTCTCCGACGGAAACGGATAGAGCTCGCGCCGTATGGCATAGAGCGAGCCATGCGCACCGGTGAATGCTCCCAGCTTGGCCTCTTGCACCTTCAGAAAAGTTTCGTACTTCCAATAGAGATCCTCTTGCGCGCCCAGTTGCGCCTGGTCTTTCTTTAACAGCCGGTAAACGCCGCTGGCTGCGCCGATGTGAGGATCATTAAAACTTTGTACCAGTATGCGCAGAGAGTCCGGAGCCAGCATGCTGGACGCATCGGAAAACGCAACGATCTCCCCGCGCAATTCCCTCACCGCATCATTCAACACTGCCATCTTGCCGCGATTCTGCAGGTAGTTGAGCAGGCGAACTTGTCCGCCGGTTTCATCCGCTGCAACGCCGGCAAATGACCGGACAATTTCCGCCGTCGTATCTTTCGAGCCATCCGACGCAATAACAACCTCGAGTTTATCTGCCGGATAATCAAGGGCAACGCTGTTGCGGATCTTGTCGGCGATGACGGCAGCTTCGTTATACGCAGCGACGAGCAGCGAGACCGAAGGCTCAATCGGCCGCGCGCGCGCTGCAGATCGAAAGACGGCCTGCAGCGCCCATAACAGGAGGGGGTAACCGAAGTAGACATAGACCGTGAATCCGGCTGAGATCCAGAACAGGAGCTTGGCCATCGTCTTAGGTCGCGACTACTGAAGACCGTACGCAGTGCAGTTGACCAAGAATCTCGCGCGAATCCACGCGGAAGCCCGCGCTCTTCAAATACTCTTCGACCTGCGCCAGATGAAAGAAGTAGACAGGGCAGCCGTCGGCCTTCAGCCGCACCTTACGAATGGCAGCTCGCAAAGTCGCAGCCCGCGGCCAAGCCGACAAAAAAGTAGTCTTGGTAAGGCTGCGGATAACCTGCAATCGCGGCAACGGGTCGGCAACGTAGTCCCAGAATCCAATCGCAATCACGAGATCGAACTTCTCGTTTGTCTTCCAATCGAGCACATCGCTCAGCACAAACTTGCAGCGATCGGCAACTCCCTCCTTTTCGGCAAGCTGTGCGCCCAGCTTCAGCATCTCCGGAGCAAAATCAACTCCGGTAACCTGCGCGCCGCGCTTCGCTAGACTGGCGACAAAGCGGCCCGATCCGCAGCCAATATCGCAAATCTTCATTCCACTCAAATCCGGCGGGCCCGCCTGCCGCATGACCCATTCGTAGCGCTCATAGATGTCGCGCCGCAGCCAGCGATCCAGCCCGCGCGAGATCGGGTTCTTGTTGCCCGTGTAGATGGCATCGAAGTCATAAGCGATATCGTTCCAATACTTCGCAATCTGCTCAGTTTCGTCAGTTCTTGTGGTTGTTGTTCCATTCATAAAAGTCAAAATCCTTGGCCGTATCGGCGAGTCCGCTTTCGCGGAAACTGGTGTACTTCCCTGCTTGCAACACGCTCTCAAAACGATCAAGCGTCTGCGACAAATTCGTGTAGTGGCGTAAACGGGAACTCAGCCGCCCGGGCAATCGCGGCTGCTCCGGGTCAACCTCCCACGGATGGATATAAACCACAATCGGCAAACCTTCTCTTTGCACACGCTTCAATCCGAGGCGCGTGTAAAGCCGCGGCAACAGCCGAAGATAGCCGCCTCCACCCACCGGCATATTGTGCCCAGCCACCCGAAACGTAGTGATAGGAAACTCGATCAGCAGACCGGATGGCGTCTGGAAGCGAAAGGGCGACCGCGGCGCTCCGGGCATGCCGTATCGATCATGATGAATCGGGAAAATGCTGGAATCGTAAGTAAACCCGAGCTCCGCCAGAATCTCGAGCGCCCACACGGAACGATCGATTACAGAATAGGTAGGCGCGCGATAGCCATAGACCGGTTGGCCAGAAATTTGCTCAATCACGTCCTTAGCGCGCCGCGTGTCCTCGCGAAATTCCGCCGGATCAAGCTTATAGATCAATCGATGCCAGTAGGAATGACACGCCAACTCGTGCCCGCCAGCCGCAATCTCGCGCACCAGCGCCGGAAAGCGCTCCGCCACCCATCCCAGCACGAAGAAAGTCCCATGAATATTAAGCATAGCCAGCGATTCCAGAAGTCGTTGAGTATTCGGCACAACCCGGGTCGCGTAGGTATCCCAGCGGGCGCGGTCAACCACGTCGGAAAAGGCCTCTGCGTGGAAATAGTCTTCCACGTCCACGGACACTACATTTCTGGGTCTTTTCTCTGACATTCCCCGATGGATCGATCGCGAAGGACTCCCCTCTAAGTATCGCCCACCGAGCGACGATTTGAAAACGTATTTTCGCCCTCCGCAGCCGAGGCTGGTTACAAAAGTAAGCTCCTCTAGATACGCAATGAGCACTCGCAACCGACACACTAGAATGCCCGCGTAGCGCCGGCGTCCCGCCGGCTGTAGCGTGGGCGTCTCGCCCCCGCCGCTAGAAACGGGGTCCCAGCCTGACCGAAAAGCAATCCCAACCGCCATGTTACTATTTCGCTATTACGCCCCAGTTCGGTCACACGAGTGAGAGCGCCCTCAATCAGACCTCTCGTTAGGAGAAACTGACATCGTGTCCTCACTTAAAAACCGCCGCAGTCGAGCGCTCAAACTAAATCTCCCATCATTCATTTTCCTGGTTGCCTTCGCGATCGTGAGCTCCGCATTCGCCAGCACCACCCCTCCCATCGCAGAAAATGCCTACTGCGAAAAAGGAGACATCCCCAAATTCGGCGACAAAGACGGCCCTGCCCAGCTTCCCAAAGCCTGCTACTACACGGGACTCGATGGCACTCCTTCTCCCGGCAAACAGATTCGCGTAGCGGCCAGTGCCGACCTGCGCGAGGCGGTCGACTCCGCCAAATGTGGCGACACGCTCCTGCTAGCCGCCGGCGCCTCCTTCGAAATTAAAGATCTGCCAGCCAAGAAGTGTGACGACCAGCACTACATCACGATTCGCACCGACACGCCCGATTCCAAGCTGCCGCCGGAAGGCACCCGCATTTCACCCGCATGGGCAGGAGTCGCAAGCCTGCCCGGCAGACCCGCCTACGCCCAACCACCCGGCGGCCCCGCAAGGCTAATGCCCACTCTGATCGTCAAAGTTCCCTCCGGAGCAAAGTTAGGCGATCATTATCGCTTCATCGGGATAGAGTGGTCCTCGTCGACTGAGACTCACATCGCCCGCTTAGTCACGACCGAAGGCGCCGACCACCTCATCTTCGATCGCAACTGGCTCCATCCCCCCGACGGCGCCGAGATGAACAAAGGAATCGGCATGGTGCAAGGCACACACTTCATCGCCGTTATCAATTCTTACTTCAGCGGGTTTTACTGTGTCGCCCGCACCGGCACCTGCACCGATTCCTCGGCCCTGGGCGGCGGAAACGCCGAAGTCCCCATCGGCACCTTGAAGATTTTCAATAATTTTCTCGAAGCCTCCGGAGAGAACATTCTGTTTGGAGGCGCATCGTCCGAGATCAATCCTACCGACATCGAGATTCGCCGCAATCATCTCTTTCGACCCATGCTCTGGAAAGAAGGCGAACCGGGCTACACGCCCGCCGGCGGTGGGAATCCGGTCATCGTCAAAAATCATTTCGAGCTGAAAAGCGGCATCCGCGTTCTCTTCGAGGCAAATTTAATGGAGAACTGCTGGGGCGGATTCACCCAAACCGGCTTTTCCATCCTCCTCACTCCACGTAGCCAGAGCAACATGTGCCCGAAGTGCGAAGTCACCGATGTCACGCTGCGCTACAACCGCATAAGAAATGTCGCAGGCGTAATCCAGGTCGCGAACGGCCTTTCCAAGCAGGGCGGCTCGACCGCCGACGGCGGCCGCTACAGCATCCATGATTTGCTGGTCGATGGCCTTCACGACGAAGGCTGGAAAGGCCAGGGCACCTTTGCCATCGTCGTCTCCAACGCCCCGCTGCTGCACGACGTTTCGTTCGATCACGTCACCGCATTCGTCACCGGCCCACTTTTTTACGTCGGCAACAAAGAACAGAAAATTCCGAATTTCAGAGTCACCAACAGCCTATTCTTGGCCGGCAAGACGCGGTCGGAGTTCGCCTCCACCGGCGGTGGCCAAGCCAACTGCGCCCACGACTCGCAGCGAGGCGGTGCCGAGGCCGTCCTCAGCGCATGCTTCGTCAATTGGAAGTTCGAAAAGAATCTCATCATCGGCGAAAAAGGTGGCTGGCCCAAGGGAACCATCGTCGTCTCCTCAGCCGAAGCCGCCGGTATAAGAGATTTCAGAGACGGAGTGAGCAAAGACCCTCGCCTCTGCCACGCAAAAGAGGCAGGGTGCGGTAAAATCTCTCCTGGAGCCGGCGCCGCTAGCGACGGCAAGGACATTGGCGTAGATGTCGACGCGATAGACGCCGCTCTCGCGGGCGTCGAGTAGTACGGCCTAACGAGCGCCGAGCAAGGAACCGCGGTAACTTCCGTAACCACGCGACTTTCATCGGCCCATAACCTCGCCATCTGACGCAGTGATAAACTTTTCATTGTTGGCCATCGAGAATCCAAGCATCGCGAGCCCAGGCATCGCAAGCCCTGGCAATCGCAAGCACAGCCCCGTCTTCGTGATGGGCTGCCACCGTTCAGGTACGAATCTCCTCTATGACATGCTCTTGTCCGCCGGAGGTTTCGCCATCTACCGCGGTTCCCTGCCCGTTTTCGAAACCCTGATCCCGCGCTTTGGCTCCATGGGAAATCGCAATAACCGCGAAAAGCTCCTGCAAACCTGGCTGCGCAGCAAAGGCTTTCGCCGAACTGGCCTCGATGCAGAACCCTTGTCATCCCGCATCCTCTACGACTGCCGCAGCGGTGGAGACTTCATCCGCATAGTGATGGACGCGGTCACTGAAGCCCAGGGAGTCGCCCGTTGGGCCGCCTACGATCCCGATAACGTCCTCCACGTCGAGCGTTTAAAGGCAAGCATCCCCAACGCGCTTTTCCTCCACATCATCCGCGACGGACGCGACATCGCTCTTTCGCTCAAGAAAATGGGTGGCTTCACTCCTCTGCCCTGGGACCGCAGCGAAACCAACAGCCTCGTGGCAACCGCCTTATATTGGGAGTGGATGGTCCGCAACGGCCGCGAGCATGGCCGCCGCTTTTCCTCCGACTACCTCGAAATCCACTACGAGGAATTAACTACGAATCCACGCGGCGTATTGCAGAGAGTCGGCAGCTTCCTGGATCACGATCTCGACTACGATCACATTCAAAGCGCTGGACTCGGCCGCCTCTCCGAAACCAACTCCTCCTTCCGCGATGAAGTCGGCGAAAATAACGAAAAGCTCAATCCCCTGGGCCGCTGGAGGGAACGTCTTGCGCGCGCCGACGTAGCGGCCATTGAAGCCGCTGTGGGAGAATGTCTCGAACAGACCGGCTACGCCCTATCGCTGCCCGAGGCCGAGCGGCGGCCAGGAATGCGCCAGTCAGCAAAACGAGCTTTATATAGAAATTTTCTCAACGCGAAAATGTGGCTGAAGTTAAATACTGCCGCCGGTCGCAGAGTCAACCTGTCGGTGCTTGAACTTGAGAACGAGCCGCGCGAGCTAGCCCATTCGGCGCGGTCGTGAAAACTATGAATGCCGCCTCATGAATCCAACCGCCGCAATCCCGCCGGCAACGCTCGACGATCGGCAAATCGCCGCCAACCGGTCTCGCAGCGCCCGCTCCAAGGCACCAGTCTTCGTGCTCGGTTGCGGACGTTCCGGAACGAAGCTCCTCTACCACACCCTTCTTTCGGCCGGAGGATTCGCCGTCTACCACGCCGAAAGCAACGCCTTCAATCTGATCGGTCTGCGCTTCGGCAGCCTGAACAGTCCGAAGAATCTTCGCACCCTGCTCGACCACTGGCTAAACAGCAAACTGTTCTACCGCTCCGGCTTAACACGCGAAGAGATCGAACCAAAGATTCTGAACGAATGCCACAACGCCGGCGATTTCCTGCGCATTCTCATGGAAACGATCGCGCACAAGCAAGGTGTCGAACGCTGGGCGGAATCAACGCCGCTCCATTTACTCTATCTCCCGCTGATCAAGAAACTTTTCCCCGACGCGCTGATCGTCCACATCATCCGCGACGGCCGCGACGTGACCGTCTCTCTCAATCGCATCGGTTGGATCAAACCTCTGCCCTGGGACAAAAAACGAGCTTTGCTCGCGCCGGCGATATTTTGGCGTTGGATCGTCAGCAAAGGCCGCAAGTACGGACGCAGCATGCCCGGAGACTACATCGAGGTCCACTTCGAAGACGTTGTGCAGAAGCCGCGCGAAACCCTGGCGCGCATCGGCGAGTTCATCGATCACGACCTTAACTACGATCGCATTCAGCAGAACGCTCAGGGAACTCTCCGCGATCCCAACTCTTCGTTCCGCGGCGACGGCCATGAAAAAGAGGCAAATCCAATCGAGCGCTGGAAGGCATTGCTTTCGGCGGCTGAGGTCGCCCAGGTCGAAAGTCTGATCGGCAATCTGCTCCACGAAACGGGATACGAATTGGCCGGCCCCGGAGCCGAGCGTCGTCGCACTTTACCAATCAACTTGATGAGTTTTCTATATCCGATTTATTTCGACGTGAAACTTTGGCTCAAAACTTACACCCCGCTTGCGCGGATAGGTGAGATTAACCGCATGGGAATCTCAAACCCTCCGGCTTCTCCGGGCGATGCCCAGTCGACGGCCAATCCAACCGTTTACCCGCCGGCCCGCTAGATCGCTCCGGATTATTAACTCTCCATAAGTCGCCGATAAGTTTCTAACCACTGTCCGCGCACAACTTCCCAAGTATATTCTTGCGACTCAGCGTGAGCGTTCTCAGCCAGGCGCAGAGCAAGCTCCGGTTCCCGCAGCAGCCGAATCACATTCGCCGCAAGTGCCTTCTCATCGCCAACCGGCGAAAGCAAGCCCGTCCGTTCATGTTCGACCAGGTAAGGCATACACTCCGGCGAAGTAGTCACCACCGGCGTTCCTGCTCCGAACGCTTCAATAATCGAAACCGGCATGTTGTCGAGCCATGAGGCATTGATGAAAATATCCGCATCGTCGTAATACTTTCCAATCTCCCCACGCGAAGCAACGCCAGCGAAATTGACACCCTCCAATTTCAAATCACTCACCAGCTGGCGAATCTCCCCCTCCAACGGACCGCCTCCAACCAAATCAAGCCGCGCTTCGGGAAACATTTTTCGTACTTCAGCAAACGCCCGCACCACCACATCCACGCTGTAGTAATGCGAAAATCCTCGTGTACACACCAGATGCGGACGAAGCGAACCGCGCCGCCGGTAGTGGAACTGCGATAGATCGACAAGATTAGGAACTACCTCTGCTTGCAGACCGAACTCGCGGAACACATCCACCAAGTACCCGGAAGGCACAACGATTTCATCGACCCGTGAAAGCAACATCCGTCCCGACCGAAAATGCTTCAGGTGATCGCGCGCCTCTCCGCTGTGGTAGTGAATCAGCGTCTTCTTGCCATGCAGCTTCGCAAGAATAGCAGCCGGAGCGGGAGCGAGCAGAAACGACCAATACGAAGCCGAGAAAATGTGGACGACATCCACATCCCCCAGCTCGCGCCATAGATCGCGAAAGTACACCGGTTCGCGCAGAATCGTCCGCAATCCTCGAGCGCCTTCAGCCCAAGCAAAAGCCGCTGGCAGTGGTGGGTCGATGGCGATGAAACTTATCTCGACATCGGGATCGTCTTTCCAAAGTCGGACCAGGAGATCGGCCTGCGCCGACTGCCCGCCAACGTAATTCAGGCTAGCCGCAACGATGGCGACCTTCAGCCGTTTCTTTGAGCTTCGGTTGTCGGCCGCCATGTCCCGAGTGAGGTTCTCACACCTTTCTTTTCGAGTAGAGTTTGGTAACACGCTTCGTACCGGGCACGGACACAGTCGAGACCGAAATTTTCTTCCGCGAACTTTCGAGCGCTAGCGCCGAGTTTGGCGCGCAATGCAGGCGCAGAGAGCAACTTCTCGACCACCGCCGCAAATGCCACTTCGTCTCCGGCAGAGATGAGCTCTCCGCGTTTTTCATTCACCAGTTCCGCGTTGCCACCAACGTCGTAGGCAACCACCGGCAGGCCGGCCGCCATAGCCTCAAGAAGTACGTTCGATAGACTCTCGGAATCAGAAGTGAGCACAGCAACATCCAGCGAAGCCATCACGGCGGGAATATCCCGGCGATCTCCCAGAAAGATCGCGCGATCGCCAAGCCCCAACGCCTGCGCCTCGCGTTCGAGTTCCGCGCGCAGTGGACCATCTCCCGCCAGCAGGAACTCGACATCCGGCATCCGCTCTTTGATTTGCTTTGCGATACGTAAGAATCCGGAATGATTCTTGTAGCGCGCATTCATTCGCGCCACCATGCCCACGCGCAACCTCCCCGATTCGCGAGGCAGAGCCGCGGGCACAGGAGCAAACGCTTCCGCCGGCATCGCGTTCCCGATTACAAAGAGCTTGTCGCGTGACAATCCATCCGCCGCCAAACGATCCGCCGCGGCCTGGGAGTTGCAGATCACCGCGTCGCAAAAGCGAAATGCAGCCGCCTGCGCGCGAAACTGGTTTGCAGTCAGAAGATCTCCAAGCTGGCGCTGGCTGCCGATTACGACGGATACGCGCGCAACGCGCGCCGCCGGAATCAAAGTGAGGTTGGTATAAAAATCGAAAGCATGCGCAATCTGTATCTGCTGCTGCCGCAATTTTCGGCTGAGTCGCAATCGCGCCCGCCATGATTTCAATCCATACAGATTACGCCCCAGCCAAAATTCAGGCACCCCCCCAAAACGATCGGCGAACGGGCCGATTCTCTGGATGCAGCCGAGATGCACACGGAATTGTTCGGGCCGAAGGTTCTCCGCGAGCACCGAAAACTGCCGCTCCGATCCGCCCGTCTCAAAACTATTCGTCATGAGAAAGAGTCGGACTCGAGAATCGTCATCCGTTCGAGATTCCGCGCCAGTAGCGGACTCCCGGCCGACTGTTGCGGGCAAGCTCACCGCCTCATTCTCCCGCTGGCGCGGTCGCCATCGTGACGGAGGAAGCCGCTGCATGCATCCGTGAATCTACCACTGGAAGCGAAAACAATCCCGCAGGCTTGGTGAATCTTTCCAGGAAATTTCTGTGCCACAACTCAAATATCAGCAAGCGCCAGATGCGTCCGGTAAAAACCTTACCGCCATAGAGATGATCGTTCATCAATTTGCGGATGCCATCGGCTTCGAAGTATCCGCGTTGCAATGTGCGCGGCTCCAGCAAAATCATAAGCACATCTTTCAACTCATTCCGCATCCAGTGCACAAGCGGCAAAGCGAATCCTTGCTTCGGGCGGTTTAGCGCCTCCAGAGGCACGCCGACACGCTCCGCAAGTTTGCGCAGAATATATTTCTGCGTATTGCCACGAAGCTTCCACTCCGGTGGCAGCCCCGTCACCCACTCAACAAATTCGTGATCGAGAATCGGCACGCGCACTTCCAGCGAATTCAACATGCTCATGCGGTCAACCTTTGTAAGAATGTCGGCGACCATATAAGTTTTCGTGTCCACGTAAAGCAGTTCGCTGACCGGATCATCAGCCGGTGCCTGCGCAAAATATCGCATCATCACATTTTGCGGATCATCGCTTCGCCGCAGCACCTGCCTGAAATCATCGGAAAGAAGCGGCAGGTCCCGCTCAAACGCCGGCACAAACGACAATCCATCCACATATCGTTCACGCCACGGCAGCGTAACGTTGTAGCTGAACTTCCTCCCGTTCATCGAACGAGGCAAAAGACGAAACAACCGATCGCGATAGAAGCGCCGCGCCCAATCAGGGATGTGCTCGAAAAAACGACGGTTGGAGTGGATACGATAACGATCGTATCCGGCAAAGATTTCATCGCCGCCGTCGCCCGAGAGCGCCACGGTAACATGGCGACGTGCCATCTGCGAAACATAGTATGTGGGCAGCATGGAAGAGTCGCCGAACGGCTCTTCCAGCGAACTAGTAAGGTGTTCGACGGTCTCAACCACATTGGGCTCCAGAATCATCTCGTGATGATCCGTGCCAAACTTCTGCGCTACCAGTCGCGCATATTGCGCTTCATTGAAATCGTCCTTGGTGAACCCAATCGAAAACGTTTTCACCGGACCGGAACTCGCTCGCGCCATCAGCGCGACGATGGTGGAAGAATCGGTGCCGCCGCTGAGAAACGCGCCCAGCGGAACATCCGAGATCAATCGTATCCGTGTCGCTTCGAGCAGCCGCTGCTCCAGTTCCTCCAGACACTCTTCTTCGCTTTTCGGACGATGCGTGTTATATCGCGGCAAATCCCAATACTGGCGTATTTGAATCTTGCCGTCTTCGAATTCCAGTAAGTGCCCCGGCGGCAGCTTCTGAATTCCAGTAAAAGCCGTGATAGGATCGGGCACATATCCGTAGTACAGATATTCGAGCAGCCCCTGCGCATTTACTTCGGCCAACTCCGGAGCAACCGCCAGAATCGATTTAATTTCCGAGCCGAAATAAAGTCTGTCTTTCAACAACGCGTAATGCAGCGGCTTCTTGCCCAACCGGTCGCGTGCCAGCACAAGCTTGCGCTTCGTCCGGTCGTAAATCGCAAGGCTGAACATGCCGCGCAGTTTGGTGACGCAGTCCGCGCCCATCTCTTCGTAGAGATGAATGATGACTTCGGTATCGGTCTTCGTATAAAAGCGATGGCCGCGCTTCTCCAATTCAGGGCGAAGCTCAGGGAAGTTGTAGACCTCACCGTTATAAACGATCCACGCGCTGCGGTCTTCGTTGAATACAGGCTGGTGCCCGCCGGCGATATCGATGATGCTGAGCCGGCGCATTCCGAGTCCCGCGCCATCGGCAACGTAGAGACCCTCGTCGTCGGGACCGCGGTAGACAATCTGGTCGCACATGTGGCGCACGAGTGCTTCGGTAATATTGCTCTCGCGACTTGCACTCACCACTCCAGCAATTCCGCACATGGCTTGCTCTTATACCCTTTCAAACTGACTCCAATTGCGCCGATCAAGCCGACCGACTCACGCCGACCGATTCACTTCGACCGCGAAAGAATCGGTTTTTCCCGCCACGCTGGGCAAATCGCGAAGGCGTCGGAAGCGATAGTCGCGATACTCTCCCGGATTGCCGTCTTTTCCATCGCACGCCGCGAGAATGATGTTGGTCATTTCCCTCGCCGAAACAAAGTGCAGCGTCTCTTTCCTCTCGCTTGCGCCGCCCACCAATTGTTCGAGAAATCTCTGAAACATCCCGCCAATCACCGCTTCCTTCTGCGTAGGATCCATGCTGTGACAATGCAGCTTGACGAACAGCCAATCTGGCCGTCCCGCAACGCAAATTCGCGCTTGTTTCCAGAGCGCCAGCCTTGCAAGCGTCATCGGATTCGGCGCCGTAATCGCGCCGGTTTCAAACATCGGCCGTAAAGTCCTCCGGCTGCGCCCAAAGTCCGTCAGCAGTGGCCCTTGCACCATCAGCGGAAAAATATGCGGCGCGCGGCCCTCAGTCAGGTCCTGTCCTGTCTGATGAGGTGCAGCCTGATCGAGCGGCAAACCACACTCATAAAGAGAATTGATTTTTGTCGTCTGCGCGGGATGCAGCACTCCAGTCGGCAGCGTGAAATCCGCGTAGCAACCGGTTTCCGCGAGGATTTTCATTTCCGAATCGACACCGCAAAAACGGCCGCCAGCCGAATTTGCAAGCGCAAAATTTCCGTGCACAAAACAGTAGCGATGCTGGTCCGAACCTTCTTCGACAGCGAGACAGCGATGACGAAACACCAGCTGATCGCGAAACTCTGTCAGCAGCCGCCGCGTGTTTTCAGCCGTATCAGGATGCGGAATTCCGTGATGCAGATGGATCTCCGTCTCTCCCCAACCCGAATGGCAATGCTCAGCCAGGATTTGGAGTAGGCCCTCGTCGTACTGCTCCGCCGGATAAAAATATGTGTGAACAAACGGCAGGCCCTCGTGGTCGCGCCAGTGGTCAGCCGCCTTCGGGTACTCGCGGCTCCACCATTCCAGGCGCCGCTCCTGCTCGTGGCGCGGAACGCGCTTTTGCCCGTCCTCCGGATCGATGGCCGGCTCGAAATGATCGGCCACCGCCATGATGAGGTGCACCGGTTCGCGCACCGGAGCGCTCAGTGCGCGCCATGTTGCGCCAGGCAACACTTTTCTGGCATACGTAAATTTCTTTCGGAAACTCATCTTGGGCGCCCGCCAGTACTTAGTGTACGCGAAGCAACTTTGCTCAAAGCGAGGCGCTATGCTCGCTGCGCTGGCTTGCGTCCCCGAACCGCAATCGATGATTCGCCCACGCGCATGTCTTCCATTCCCATCGCCTCAAACCAGCGGAACACTTCTTCGTAGGTATGCTTCGATTGATACTTCGGAGAGTACCAGTCAAACGTGTCCAGCAAGCGGGCTTCCGGATCTTTCTGCCGATTGACGGGAAAAACATGATGAATTGCCCCGGCCGCCGGACGGCCCACCAAGGGCACATGCCGCAGTCCGCGTTCGAGATTATAAAAAAATGGGACGGCCACTTTGAGCACGCTGTGCAATCTCTCCGGCTTCATCTTGTGCGTATAGCGCCGCCAGAAATCGCTGAAGCGATACCACTTGTTGTATCCGCTATAAAGCCACACGCAAAGAATTCCGCCGGGCTTCAGATATTTGTCGAGAGACTTGACGGCGGCCTGGCAATCCGGCGTGTGATGCAGAACGCCCACGCTGTAGATGACGTCGAAGCTCTCCGGAGCAAAGGGCAAAGCGAAAGCGTCCGCCTGAAGGGCTGTAAATTCGCGGTTCGCGAGATTCATGGCCGCCACTTCCGCCGCGGCGCTCAAATCGATTCCAACCACACGCGCCCCCCAGCGCGTCGCTACCTCGGCGAAGCGACCCATCCCACAGCCCACATCGAGAACCAGCTTTCCCTGCAACTCCTCTGGTCGCAGACTGGTCTTGATTCGAAAGTGAAGGTCGGATTCGCGCACCTCATCGTGATCAAGCTGCGTCTTCTGATAACGGTGCCATTGAAAACCAAAGCTGGCCGCGTAATGCTGCGCGTCGACAAAGCGGGCGACGCCGTTTACGTTCGGATAGGCGCGCTTGCAGGCTGGGCATACATAGCCCTGCGTCTGGTCGCTCTCAAGTTTCCCGCCGCAGTTCAGGCAACGCAAAATCGCCTGCAAATCAGCGGACAGGGGTGACTGCACCTGTCCTTCCGTAATCGGCATAAACCTCCAGGAAATGTCGCGGCTTCTTCGGGCCCGGAACGGGAGACATAGGTTCCAGCTCTCTTTCTTTCAGCGTTTGCAGCAACGTCGCGGTAAATGCAACGGCGAAATACGAGAAAAATTGATAGGCCTCCGGCGCAAAGCACGCCCCCACGACAAAGCCAATCAGCGAACTGTGCAGCGCGCCTACGAACAAAACCGTATGCTCGTCGAGACCCTTAGCCTTCCTCATCACCTTCAGATTCTTAAAACCGCAGCGAATGAACATCAGATAAACAATCAAGGCGGGAATGCCGCCCTCCACTCCCATCTGGAAATAAGTCATGTGCACTTCGTGCCAGATCAGCGAGTAGGTGAGGAAATTGTTGGCGCCAAGTCCAAACAGCGGATAGTGCACCATGCCGTCGAGCGCACGCTCCATCAGATACATGCGATCCTGGTAGGAACCATAGGCGGATTCATCCGTGGTGCTGTCGCCACCCAGAGCTTGAAAGCGGTCATATAATTTTCCGCCAGCCACGCCGAGCAATAACACGCCCGAAAGAACGACCCCGGCTATCAACCCCGGCCGTCTTCCTTTGACGCCAAAATGCCAAAGCGTCACCGCGCCCGAGATCACCAGATTCAGAAACCCCGCACGCGAGGCCGTGAGAAACAGCGCCGCCAGCATGATCAACATGCCCATCGCCCATAAGCACTTCTTGAGCGCTCCCTTGCTCGTGACCAGGAAGGCGAGCAGGAAAGGAAGCGTCAGCACGACGGCAAAAGCCAGATCATTCGGATTCGAATAAATGCCACCAATCACGCCCTCCAGCCGCGGCTGCTTATATCCCTTGATGATCGAGATTAAGCAAATCACGGCGACCGACGCGGCCTGGATCTGAATGATCGTGCGCAAACGCTCGAAGGAAGTGATCAGCAGGAAAGTAAGCATCCAGGCGATCCACACCTTGGAAAAATCAATGGTGTGGTTGATGGCGCCACCCTTCCAGATCGGTGACAGCAGGCCGCTGATAAACATCAGCCCGATCAGCACTAACAGCAGCTTGCCCTCTTTCGGCACATCCTTAAACGTTCGTTTGGTTTTACCGAGCGCGGTGAACAAACCCCACATGGCAAGAATGGCTGTAACCTTCGCGCACGGGATATACTTCAGACCCGGAAACCAGTCTTCCGGTCGCGCGCAATACACAAAGAAAAATGCGCTGAGCCAGAAAAATGCGGACTTCGTCGGGTCCGCGATCTTCGTCGCCCGTCGCCACATCGGGAGTTCCGCTGCGTCCGTTACATTGTTACCGATAGGCACCAAAACCTCTTTCGCAAACTCTCAATGATTCCTACTGCGCGCCCCGCCGCAACAACACCGTCTTCACCGTCTGAAACATGATCAGCAAATCGAGACCGATCGACGCGTTCTTGATATAGAACAGGTCGTACTGCAGCTTTTCGCGCGCATCCTCGATCGTGCTCCCGTACTTATATTTGATCTGCGCCCATCCCGTGACCCCCGGCCGCACCATGTGCCGCACCCCATAAAACGGAATCTCTTTGGAAAGCAACGCGATAAATTCCGGGCGCTCCGGCCGCGGACCGACGAAACCCATATCGCCTTTTAGCACGCACCACATCTGCGGAATCTCATCCAGCCGCGTCGTGCGCAGGAACTTGCCCACGCGTGTCACCCGTGGATCGTTATTCCCAGCCCACTGCGGCCCGTTCGCCGCCTCAGCATCCTGCCGCATCGTACGGAACTTCACCACCTTAAAAAGCTTTCCACCCTTGCCCACCCGCGTTTGCGTATAAAAAACCGGCCCCTCGGAATCGAGCCGGATGGCGAGCATGATCAATGGCAGCAATGGCAACGTAAGGATCAGTCCAACCAATGAAATAAATGTCGACAGTAGCCGGCGCGCTGCGACAAAAAACGTGCTGCGTCGAAAACCGTCGCCAAATATCAGCCAGCTCGGATAAAGATTCTCCACCTCGATCTTGCCCGACATTTTTTCCAGCCACGAGGTCGCTTCCTCAATCTTGATCCCCTGCATCCGCAATGCGAGCAATTCCTGCATGGGAATCCTACCGCGGCGATCCGGCATAGCCACAATGACGCGATGTACTTTCTGATTGCGCACCACATCCATCAGGTGCGCAGCTACCGATTCGAGTGTGACGGCACCTTCCAGTTTTCCCGTCCAACTGGCAACCTCGACGCCGGTTTCCGGGTTCTGGCGCAGGCCTTGCACCAGCCGCTGGGCACGCTCGCCGGTACCGAGCACGTAAACCCGCTCGACCAGGATTGGCAACTGCACCAGCCACGCGAACCCAATCCTCCATCCGACCAGCGCCACCGTGAGGATCAGCAGACCGAGCGCCGTGGAACTGCCTCCGAGCAGGTAGTCCGGGCGCACATAACTGACCGCCGCCATCAGGAAGGCCAGCAGGCCCGGCACCATCAGCAGCCGGAAATAAAGCTCACCCTTCGTATTCAGCCGCGCCGTATCGTACAGATCGAACCAATGCGAGCACAGCAAAACCACCCCGGTAAATATGAAGAGCTTGATCCATCCGCCCTCATAGTTGAGCACCAGGTAACTATCTTCCCGAAGAGTCACCCATGCCGCCAACAGGAACGAGGTCCAAACGATCAGAGCCTCTCCCAACAGCAGGATGAGAGTGCGAATCGGGTAATAGACGTGGAAGAGCCGAATCACGAGAGCCTCGGTTCAACTCAGGCGGGACTGCCCACCGTCTCGCCATAGTAGTACTTCGAATGTTGAAGCTTATCGGTAGGCGCTCCGTTGAGCACCACACCGAGCAGCAGTTTGTCGGGAAATTCTTCCCGCGCACGCCGCGCCAAATCGGAGGGCGTGACATTAGACCGCACCACCATGAGAATTCCATCGCACGAACCGGCTACCAGCGTCGCATCCGATACCGGGATGACGGGGGACGTGTCCATGATGATCCAGTCAAACAACGGCTCGACCCTCTGCAGGAAAAGCTTCAACCGACCATTCGACAGCAGTTCCGGGGCGCTCGAAACCGTCTTTCCCGCAGGCAGGAAAAAAAGATTCTCCATCGGGCCGCGCTGCAAAACGGCAAATTCGTCGCATTCTCCCAGCAAATAATCCGACAATCCCGGTGACTGCGGCGCTCCTAGGTGCCGGTGCATGCCCGGATTGCGCAGATCGGCGTCGATCACCAGCGCCCGGCGCCCGTGCTGCCGCACCAGGACCTGCGCCAGATTCGCGGCCACAAATGACTTCCCTTCCTTCGGCAGCGCGCTCGTTACCAGCAGCCGCTTTAGCGGCATCTTTTCGCGGATCTGGTAAAGGCGCGAACGCAGAGTGCGAAATTCTTCCGCTCCAACTCGCCCGTCATCGGCCTGGAAGAAGAGCATGGTGCGCGGATCCGGAGTCCATTCCCGCTGTGGACAGCGCGCGATCAGCGATTCGTAATTGAATGCTGATCCCATCGTGGCCATGGCCGGCATGGCAACCGCGGCCGAGGTTTGCATCGAGGGCATGACTCCGCGTGGTTCCTCGTGAGATTGCTCAAACGCGGGCTCGACGTGCGTCCCCGTGGAAGTGGCTCTTTCTTGCTCGGCGCGTTTTAAAGCGTCATGGATACGGCTCATAGTTTCCTCTCCTTGGGGAGATCCTGTTGTTCAGATTGGCGCAACCGGTCGGCCAGAGTTGCCAAAGTGCGCAAGGCTTCGACCAGATCAAACTTTTCCGACGGCGGCACTGGCGCAGTCATCGATGCGGCTGCGTTGCCATCGGCTAAATCGAAATCGCGTGCGACCGAATCGACCACTTCGACCGCAACCGTCTTTTTCTGATCCACAAAGGCGCTGACCAGGCAGTGCTCGCAGAGCAGATTGATCACGCGCGGAATCCCGAGCGAATAACGGAAAATTGCAGTCGTGGCATCAGTGTCGAAAACCGGATCGCCATTCGACCCCGCAATGCGCAGCCGCTGCGTGATATAAGACTTGGTCTCCTCGAGATTAAAAGGATGGGTCTTGGCCCGCAGCGTCAGGCGCTGGCGCAACTGGCGCAACTGCGGCTGCTTCAGGCGCTGTTCAAGCTCCGGCTGCCCCACTAAAACGATCTGCAGCAGTTTCTCGGTAAAGGTCTCGAGATTGGTCATCATCCGAATCTCCTCGAGCACTTCATCCGACAAATTCTGCGCCTCGTCG
>Ga0187859_10000800_pt1 | contig 20711 bp, 14 predicted proteins | sample June2016WEW_10_1_2_FD_133019 | JGI IMG/M metagenome (GOLD analysis project Ga0187859, IMG submission 133019) | Peatland microbial communities from SPRUCE experiment site at the Marcell Experimental Forest, Minnesota, USA - June2016WEW_10_10 | ecosystem: Environmental > Terrestrial > Soil >...
AAGGGGTTGCGGACCACGATGGTCGCTTCGCGCTCCTTGCCGACGCCGATCATCGCAATCGGCACACCAACCAGCGCGCTGATTCGTTCGACGTAGCGGCGCACGCTCGAGGGCAATTCGGCCAGCGTGCGCGTGCCCGCCGGGCTCTCGCTCCATCCCGGCATCTCTTCGAAGATCGGCTTGGCGTTGATGAGCATCCGATGCGACGGCGGCATGTCGTCGTATCGTTTCCCCTTGACGATGTAGCCGACGCAGATTTTGACTGGATCGATCCCGGTCAAAACGTCGAGCTTGGTAAGCGCGAGCGCCCACATCCCGTTGACGCGAGCGGTGTAACGGGCCAGCACGGCGTCGAACCACCCGATCCGCCTGGGACGCCCGGTGGCGCTGCCAAACTCGTCGCCTTCTTCGCGCAGCGAGTCGGCGAGATAGCCGGTGAACTCGCTCGGAAAGGGGCCGGCCCCGACTCGTGTCGTATATCCCTTGCTGATGCCGAGCACCGCTTCGAGATTGCCCGGCCCGATGCCGGTGCCGCTGAAGACCGCGCTCGCGACGCAATTCGACGAGGTCACGTACGGGTAGGTGCCGTGATCGATGTCGAGCATCGTGCCGTGGGCGCCTTCGAACAGCACCCGCTTGCCGGAATCGATCGCTTCGCTCACGAACGCGCCGGTGTCGCACAGGTACGGGAGCAGCCGGCGGCGCGCCTTTTTCATCGCGTCGACGGTTTCGTCGGCCTTGATCGGCTTGGCCTTGAGCATTGCTTTCAGGTACGCGTTCTTCTCGACGATGTTGCGGCGGAGTTTCTCCTCGAAAAATTTGAAATCGAGCAGATCTTCGAAGCGCATTCCCACCCGCGCCATCTTGTCTTCGTAAGCCGGGCCGATTCCGAATCCGGTCGTGCCGATCGCGCGCTTGCCCAGCCGCGCCTCGCGTGCGCGATCGATCGCCAGATGATACGGCATCACCATGTGCGCTTCGTCACTGAGCTTGAGCAAACTATCGTCGGCGAGATGGCCGCTGCGCTTGAGGTCTGCGATTTCGCCGAGCAATGCCAGCGGATTGACGACCAGCCCGTTGCCGATTACGCAAGCTTTGCCGGGATGGAGCGCGCCTGCCGGCACCAGCCGCAGCACAAATTTCTTGCCGCCGACCACCAGCGTGTGAGCTGCGTTGTTTCCGCCCTGGAAGCGGACGATCACGTCGGCGTCGGCCGCGAGCATGTCTACGATTTTGCCCTTGCCCTCGTCCCCCCACTGCGTGCCGACCACGGCAACTGTCTTCATGTCTTTCCCCCGCCCGGTGTCAATTTTGTCGGCCTGCGCGCGCACCTGTCGGGCTGAAATATTCCGCGCGCAAAATAAATTCAGAGCTTGAGCAGCGACGCCGCGGTAATTGCGGGGATGGTCTTGAGCCGGTCGAGGACGGCGCCCGGCACCGGTTCATCCACCTCGAAAATGCTGAGCGCGGTTCCTCCCACGCGATCGCGGCCGAGCTCCAGCCCGCCGATATTTATTCCGGCCTGCCCGAGCATCGTGCCCACCGCGCCGACCACTCCGGGAACGTCGCGATTATGCAGCATGAGGAAGTAACCCTCGGGCACCGCCTCGACGCGGTAGCCGTCGATCCGGGTCAGCCGCAGCACGCGATTCCCGAGCACCGCGCCGGAGACTTCGTGCTCGCCGGCGCCGGTACGAACCGTGAGCGTCAAGGTGTTGACGTAATCGGTGACTTCGCGGGAGCGCGTTTCGATAATCTTGATTCCGCGTTCGCGGGCGATAAATGGCGCGTTGACGTAATTGAAATCCTCGTCTAGGAAACCGCTCATCAATCCCTTCAAGACCGCGGCGGTGATCGCGTCGGGCTTGAGATTCGCCGCTTCACCGCCAAACGCCAGCGTCAGCTCCGTGGGCGCGTCGGTGATCAGTTGCGCGGCGAGTCTGCCGAGTTTCTCGCCAAGGATCAGATGCGGCCCGAGTATTTCGAGTTCCTTGGGGGATACCGCCGGGATGTTAACCGCCTGCCGAATGGTGCCTTCGATCAGGAAGTCGGCCACCTGATGCGCGATATCCACCGAGACCTGCACCTGCGCCTCGTCGGTGGCGGCGCCGAGGTGCGGCGTTGCGATCACGTTGGCAAACTGGAGCAGCGGATGGTCGGCGGGAGGTGGCTCCTCGACGAACACGTCCAGCGCTGCGCCCGCCACCTTGCCGGATTTCAGCGCCTCGGCGAGCGCGGCTTCATCGACGATGCCGCCGCGGGCGCAATTGATGATTCTCACTCCCTTCTTCATCTTCGCGAATGCCGCCGCGTTTACCAGGCCCCTGGTGTCGTCGGTCAGCGGGGTGTGGACTGTTATGAAGTCGGCGCGCGCAAAAAGCTCATCGAGGCTGACCAGCTCTACGCCGATACGCCCGGCCGCCTCAGCGGTCAGAATCGGATCGTAGCCGATCACTTTCATCTTGAGCCCAAGCGCCCGGTCGGCGACGATCCGCCCGATGTTGCCCAGGCCGACCACGCCCAGCGTTTTGTTGCATATCTCGGCGCCGGTGAATTTGCCGCGCTCCCATTTGCCGGCTCGGATCGACGCATTGGCCGCCGGAATATGCCGCGCCAGCGCCATCATCATCGTGACCGCGTGCTCCGCGGTCGTGACGCTGTTGCCGGTCGGGCTGTTCATCACGACGATTCCGCGGCGCGTTGCCGCTTCGATATCGACGTTGTCGACCCCAACTCCCGCGCGCCCGATCACTTTTAGCGACGTGGCGGCGTCGATTACTTCGCGGGTTACGCGCGTGCCGCTGCGAATCAGCAGCGCGTCGTAGGGCGCGATTATTTTCGCCAACTCCTCGGGCTTGAGGCCGGTCTTGATGTCGAACTGCAGCTGCGGAAAGCGCTTAAGGACCTCGATCCCCTGCGCCGCAAGCGAGTCGCTCAGAAGGACGCGGAATGTTTGCGCCATGTTGATTCAAATGCTCCGTGCCAGGCGTGCCTGAACTGCCGCTACGCCGGCGCCAAGTTTAATGTTTGCGCCAATCTGCTTGAGTCCCATCTCGAGCGCGCCAACCGCGATGAGCATGTCGAACGGGCTCAAATGACCCATGTGTCCGATGCGCACGAGCTTGCCCTTCATCTGATCCTGCCCGCCCTGAACCGACACGCCCAGGCTGTCGCGCAGGAACTTGACCAGTTTGCCGCCGTCGAGACCTTCGGGCATCAGGATTCCGGTGACCCCCGGCGCGGGATTCTCGGGCGACAGCAGTTTCAGCCCGAGTGCCGCGGCAGCGTCGCGAGTCGCCTCCGCCATCAGCGCGTGACGCGCATAAACCTGCGGCAGACCTTCGGCGTGAATCATTTCGAGCGATTTGTTCAGCCCGCAAATCAGCGACACGGCCGCGGTCCATGCGGTGGTATGCTCGTCGCGCTGCGACTTCAGTTCTTTGAGCAAATCAAAATAGAAGCGCGGCGTTTTGATTTTCTTCGCGACGTCCAATGCGCGCGCTGACAGCGCGACCATTGCCAGCCCCGGCGGAAGCATGAGCGCCTTCTGGCTGCCCGTGACGAATGCGTCGATGCCCCATTGGTCCATCTTCTGTTCGAAGACGCCGATTGACGTGATCCCATCCACGATCAGCATCGCGCCGCGCTTGCGCACGACCTCGCCGATCTCGGCCACCGGATGCACCGCGCAAGTAGAAGTTTCGCTCGCCTGCACCAGCACCGCGCGCGACTCGGGATACGCCTTGAACGCATCCTCGATTTGCCCCGGCCGTGCGGCGCGGCCCCATTCAACCCGCACCTCGTGCCCAACCATCCCGAAGGCGGCGAGCAGCTTGCCCCATCGCTCACCGAATTTGCCGCCGTTGACGTAGATTGCATGCTCGCCTGGCGCCAGCAAATTGGTTACCGCCGCTTCCATCCCGCCCGTGCCGGTGGACGCGAGCAGGATTACCTCGCTCGAGGTGCCGTACAGAGGTTTCATCCGATCGCGCGCCTGATCGAGCGCAGCACTGAACTCGGGCGTGCGATGGTGGATGATCGGACGCGCCATCTCGAGCAAAACCTCGGGCGGTACGGCCGCCGGCCCGGGCGTGAACAGGTATTTTTTCATTTGCGGCATTTTTGATCATTCACGGAGACGCTGGCGATTAGCGATGGCGGCCAAAAAAAAGGCTGGTGGCCGCGCATGCGGATCGCCAGACCCCAGTTTGTCCCGGCTTCGCCGGTTCCCCGTCCTCAGCACTTGGGATAATGGAGCCGGGAGCCGTAGTCAAGGAGACCCTGGGCTCGCGACGGTTTCGAGCCGGCGTTGAAATGGCGCGCCGGCAATTGTTAAAGGTTATCACGCTCCGATGCCGATAGAATGCGAAATCCGCGATGGTTCCCTGGTATGGATCAAAAATCCGATCACCGGCGTGATTTCATACGTGGTCGACGTTCGCGGCAAGAGCTTCGCGTTTACGCTCGGCGGCCGTGAGAGCGCCGATCCCGGCGCGCCGCATCTCAGCGCCGAGGCAATTCGCCACGCCACCGAGTCATGTCCTTTCTGCGTTGGCAACGAAGGGCTTGCGCCGCGCGAGGTCTTTCGGATGACTGCGGATGAAATCCCCGAATGGAACGGGGCGAAGGCTGCCAGCGGCGCGGCTTGGGTCGTGCGCGTGATCAACAATCTGTTTCCCCGAATTCCCGCGGAGCTGACCGGAAATCGCAACGAGTCGTACATCGTGGTCGAAGATCCGCGTCACTTTATCGACGCGCCGCGCTCGCCGGCCGATTTGATGTTTACCGGCGCGCTCGGCGGCGGTCATTTCCTTCATCTGATGCAAGCCGACGCGCGCGTGATGCGCCTCGCGTTGGAGAATCCCGACGTTTGCGCGGTCGTGATCCGCAAGAATCAGGGGCGCGAGTCCGGCGCCTCGCAGCCCCATCTGCATCAGCAGATCATCGGATCGCCGGAGCCGTTTCCCGCCGTGCTCGCGGAGGCCCGCGCCGAGCGTGACAATCCTCATCTATGGCGCGAGATCATCGCGCTGATGGAGCGCCTCAATCTGGTGATCGATCGCGGCGACTCTGTCGTCAGCTATGCGAGCCCGATGGGCGGGTTCCCGCGCAGCTACGACGTCGTGATGCCCAACTACCGGGGACTGGTATCGGAGCTGAGGCCGGACCAGATGCGGCAATTTGCCAATGCGATCCATCGCATACTCATGATCCTTGGGCCGTTGCCACTTGACTATGAAATTCACCAGGGCGAGGGCATTCCGCTGCACGCCCATCTGAACGCGCGGCTCTATCCATATTCAAACGTCGCGGGAACCTTGAACCTGCCGAGCACGCTGCTGGAGACTGCCGGCGCGATCCGCAACGCCCTAGCAGGGCGTTGAAGAATTGGGATACATCGCGGTTTTCGATTTCAAGCGCTTCAACATCCTGCGTAAAAGCTGTCTTCCTACCTACAACATCTCCCCCTTTGGGGGAGACAAGAGAGAGGGAGCAGGCGTTGAAAATTACTTTTTCAACAGCCTGCTGGGCAGGCATTCCGACTAGTGTTGTGACCTGCAAATATCTTGAAAAAGTTCTGGTTCATTCTGGTACGACCAGGCAAGGGGCTCTCCAGGCCGGTTCCCCCTTTCCGCCCCGGAAAGGGGGTGAGGGGGATAGGACGGCAGCATTCCCCAGAGGATTTTTCAGTTCCCCTTCCCCACTTTTTCTGGGGAAGGGGCTAGGGGTTAGGGTTTTGTTCTTCGATTTATTTGCGGGACACGACACTGTGCCAACGGCCGCGCTAATCCGCCTTCCAGACCGGCTTGCGCTTTTCCAGGAACGCGCGCACGCCTTCCCGGGCGTCGTGGCTGTCGCGAACCGAGCGCGCCATCTGCAACAGATCGTCATGCCACGCGTCGAAGGTCTCGCTCATGCATCGGCGCACCGTCGCCTTCATCGCGCGCAAAGAGAGTGGTGCGTTGTCGGCGATCCGCTCGGCCAACGCGGTCGCCGCCTCGCCGAGCTTCGCGTCGGCGACGACATCGTGAACCATGTTCATGTGACGGCTGCGCTGGGCGTCGAGCGCGTCGGCGGTATAGAGAATCCACGCGGTGTTGGCCGATCCGCAAACCTCGATCAGCTTGCGCGTGAAATCGTACGGCACCATCAAGCCGACGCGGCCGAGCGTCATGCCGAGCTTGGCGTTTTCCGACGCGATTCGAAGGTCGCAATGCAGCGCCAGTTCGAGTCCGCCGGCCAGCGCGGCGCCCTGGATAGCCGCGATAGTAGGCACCGGGAACCGCTCCAATCGGCCGAAGACGGACTCGAGCGAGGTCGGGTTGTGAGGCCCACTGGCCTCGGCCACTTCCTTCAGATCGATTCCCGCGCAAAAGCTCGCGCCTTCGCCACGGATGAGGATCGCACGGATTTCGCGGTCGCTTTCGAATTTGACGAGCGCGTTGTTGACCGCCTCGATCATCGGCTGATTCAGCGCGTTGCGCTTTTCGGGACGGTTTAGCGTCAACACCGCGTAGTTCGGATGACGTGTGACTTTAAGCACTTCCTCGGCCATGTCGTTCGCTCCTTGCGTGATGATGAAAAGGATCTGAAGTCGTACCCGCCCGGAGCATCGCACGCCCGCCGCGCCTCCTTCAAGGTTCGGGGCGATTTGGGCGCTGGTTCAGTTTCGATGAAGCTGAACCCGAGGTTCAGGCCGGGTTTGGGGATGAACTGCTCAGCCTGACGCCGCCGGATTCGGCGTGCTACACATACCCTATGGTCAACCGCCAGGATGCCCTGTACTCGCCGCGCTCATCCGAAATCGGGCGACACCTGGTCTTGGTCGAAATTATTTTTGACGGAACAAAGCTAGCCCTAGAGCCCAGCAGTCCCAGAACCACTACATATGGTATGAATCGCTCTTCCGAGCCCTTTCGCCCTATCAGGCCCGCAAACTGAGCCAGTGCCGCGATTCGGGGCGGCTCAAGCGACAATGCTCAACGTGGTCTTGAACACTTCCTCGGCCATGTCGGGCGGGTGCCACACCAGCATCGAAAGCGCTTCAGGCTCTCCGGGCGCAGGCCGCCGGAGCTCAGCTCCTCGCCGGTGTGACCGTGGCGGTCGGCAGCGACGATGGCGGCGATTACGGGACGATGGCGCGGGGAAGGTGCGGTACAAATCAGGGTCGAGCTTCATTTACCTGCTTGCCAGTGGTCCACGAGCGCCTTTGCGCGCGAATAGCCGGACAAGTCAAAAACGGCCTCCAAATTTCCGGTGTCCAGCGGCACTCTCACCCTGAGTCGTTTGCCCGCAGCCGCTTGGGCCTCGAAGGGTCCGGCGATGAGATAGCTGTAGCTGCTCGAAGCTTTCACATCAGAGTTTGGTCCTGCGAATTGAACTATGCCACTCATCGGAGGGTTGTCGTCCACTTTTAATATCGGTCCAGATCTGGCCGGAGTCGCTCCTGACACTATGACCGTCAACATTGGAGGCGAACCGGAAATATACAGTTTTCCCCGTATGAGACCTTGCCTGGTTGTTTTGTAGTCGCTCATCACAGAGCAACCCATTACCTCTAGCATATCGCCGTAGCTGCAGGTTGCCGTCCATTCACCATAAGACTTCGAACGAGTCAGAGCACTTGATGTCGTTGCAACGAATAACAGCAGGCTAGACGTAACGATCAACACCTCGGTGAGATTGAGTATCTGTTTGATATGCTTCACTCGTCCCGCTGGTCCTATATCCTGGGCGTTGAACTGCGCGGCTCAAGCGACGATGCTGAGCATTCTGTCTTTTACGAAGATGATCTTCGTCGGCGTTTTGCCCGCGAGATGGCGCACGACGGCCTCGCTCTTGAGCGCGAGTTCGCGCACGTCGGCTTCCGAAGCGCCCGCGCCGACCTCAAGGCGATCGCGCACCTTGCCGTTAACCTGCACGACCACGGTTACCGTCTCGTCGCGCGCGAGCTTCGGATCGAACTTCGGCCACGCCTCCAGATGAACGGAAGTGTCGTGGCCGAGCGCCCGCCACATTTCCTCGGTGACGTGCGGCGCCATCGGCGCGAGCATCAGCACAAAGGTCTCCGCGCCGACACGGCCCATCTCTTCGGGCTTGAGCTTCGCCAGGTAGTTGAGCTGATCCATCAGCGCGGCGAGCGCGGTGTTGAAGCGCAGCCGCTCGATATGATCGGTGACGAGCTGAATCGTTTTGTGCACGCGTTTGATCGTTTCTTCGCTGGGCTTGCCGCCGGGCCGTCCCGCTTCGACGTAGCGCCGGATCATCGTCCACACGCGCTGGATGAATCGCAGGGTGCCCGCAACGCCGCTTTCGTTCCAGTTGGTCGCTTCGTCAAAGGGGCTCATGAACAGCTCCCAGAGCCGAAGCGCGTCGGCGCCGTACTTGTCGATCATCGCGTCCGGCGTGACGACGTTGCCCTTGCTCTTCGACATCCGCTGGCCGTCGGAGGCCCACACCACACCCTGGTTGCGCAAGGCTGGGAACGGTTCGTCGAATCCAATCAGTTCCGCGTCGAACATGACCTTGGTCCACATCCGCGCGTACAACAGATGCATCACGGCATGCTCTGCGCCGCCGACGTAGAGATCGACCGGCAACCAGTAATCGACCGCCGTCCGATCGAATGGCCTCTTGTCTTCATGCGGCGATGCGAAGCGAAGGAAGTACCACGACGAGCATGCGAAGCCGTCCAGCGTGTCGGTCTCGCGCTCAGCCGGGCCTCCGCATTTCGGGCAGGTCGTGTTGACGAACTCAGGCACGTTGGCGAGCGGAGAGCGGCCGGTGCCCGACGGCAAATAGTCCTTCATCGCAGGCAGCATCACGGGCAGTTGATCTTCCGGCACCGGCACGATTCCGTCGGTCTTGCAATACACCATCGGGATCGGACATCCCCAGTAGCGCTGACGCGAAATCAGCCAGTCGCGCATTCGGTAGTTGATAGTCGCGCGGCCGATTCCGTGATCCTCGGCGTACTTGGCGACGGCCGTGATCGCTTCAGCCGTTGTCATCCCGTTGAGGAAGCCCGAATTGATCGCGATGCCCGGTTCGGTGAACGCGCGGTCCGCCGGTGGTGCGCTCCCGCCGGCGGGTGCGGTCACGCGCGGAATCTCGAGGCGATACTTCGTGGCGAATTCGAAATCGCGCTGGTCCTGGCCGGGCGCGCCCATGATCGCGCCGGTGCCGTAGCCCATCAGGACGTAGTCGGCGATCCAGACCGGGATGTCTCGATCGGTAAAGACGTTGTGCGCGTAGGCGCCGGTGAAGACGCCGGATTTCTCCTTGACCGTGGACATCCGCTCGATTTCAGTCTGGCGGCGCGCGTCGGCGACATAAGCCTCGACCGTCGCGCGCTGCGCGGGCGTGGTTATTTCGGCGACGATCGGATGCTCCGGCGCGAGCACCATGAACGATACGCCGAAGACGGTGTCGGGGCGCGTGGTGAAAAAGCGGATTTCCTTACCGGCATGAGCGGGCGCCGGGAACGCAAGTTCCGCGCCTTCGCTGCGCCCGATCCAGTTGCGCTGCATCAGCTTGATCGGCTCGGGCCAGTCGATCCCGTCCAGGTCGGCGAGCAATCGATCCGCGTAGTCGGTGATCTTGATGTACCACTGCTCGAGATCTTTCTTGGTGACCGGATTGTCGGTATGCCGCCAGCAGCATCCGTTGACGACCTGTTCGTTGGCGAGGATCGTGCGGCACTTGTCGCACCACCATTGCGCTCCGGTGGCGCGGTAGGCCAGCCCGCGCTTGTAGAGCATCAGGAAGAACCACTGCGTCCACTTGTAATACTCGGGCGACGACGAATTGATCTCGCGCGTCCAGTCGTACGCGCATCCGGAGATTGTCAGTTGGCGCTTGAAGTTGGCGGCGTAACGCGGGACGGTTTCCGTGGGATGCGATCCTTTCAGGATCGCCTCGTTCTCCGCCGGCAGTCCGAACGCATCCCATCCCATCGGGTGCAGCACGCTGAATCCCGCCATCCGCTTGAAGCGCCCGATTACGTCGCACGGAACGTAGTTGTGCAGATGACCGACGCTCAGCCCGGCCCCGGACGGGTAGGGGAACATCTCGAGGATGTAGAATTTCGGGCGGCCGGGTTGCTCGCGCGTGAGGTAGAGACTGGTGCGTTGCCATTCGGCCTGCCACGCGGGCTCGATTTTCTTTGGGTCGTAACGTTCGTCCATCGTAGTTTTTGCGCGTAGTTTTTGCGCGATGTCGCCGAGTATGCGTCTGGGCTACGCGAGTCTAGCGTGCCGATCGCGCGGCTCCAACTATGTCGCGACGTGGGAAGCGGGACAATCGCAAAAGCGAGGCGTCGCATCATCCTGACTCGGCGCGTTGATGCAGATCTCATGCGGGAATAATCTCATCGGTGATGGTTAAGGATGCGGAAAATATCGTGGTCGGCGCGATCGAGGCGGCGCTTGAGCGCGCGCGCGTCCGTCGGGGCGCATCTATACTGATCGCGCTTTCCGGCGGGGCTGATTCGGTTGCGCTTACTTGTGCGCTGCTTGAGCTTCGCGAGCGGCTGGGACTCCGGATTGCGGCGGCGCATTTGAACCATCGGATTCGAGGCGATGAGTCGGATCGCGACGAGGCTTTTGTACGCGCGATGTGCGCGCGGCTTGGCGTCGAATTGATCGTCGAGCATGCCGAGGGCCTCGACGCGTCGATTTCCAGCGCGAACCTCGAGGAGCGGGCGCGCGAGGTGCGCCGCGATTTTCTCGGGCGCGTCGCGGACCGCGTGGGTGCCGACTACCTCGCGCTCGGGCACCATCGCGACGACCAGGCCGAGACCGTGCTGATGCGCCTGATGCGCGGCGCCGGCGCGGCGGGGATGGCGGCGATGGCCGAGCACGGGCCGGGCCGGTTGATTCGTCCGATGCTGTCGATTTCGCGCGCCGACGTTCGCGGCTACCTGGACGCGCGCGCGACTGCGTTCGTGGAAGATTCGACGAATTCGTCGCGCGACATTCTGCGCAACCGGATTCGCGCCGAACTGCTGCCGATGCTCGAGCGCGAGTACGCGCCGGGACTTGGCGGGCGGCTGGTGGAAGTCGCGGCCGAGATGCGCTCGCTCGACGAGCTGGTCGCGGCGATTGCCGCGCGCGAACTGGACGCGATGCGCCGGCGGGGTGGCGCGCTCGATGTGTCGGGATTCAGCGGGGTGAATCGCGCGGTGCAACCGGTTGCCGTTCGGCTGTTGCTCGCCGAGCGGATGGGATCTTTGCGCAGAATTTCGCGCGCGCATATTGAGGCGATGCGTCAACTCATCCTGGCAGGCGGCCCGAGCGACTCGATCGATCTTCCGGGCGGCTGGCGCGCCGAGCGCGAGTACAATCTGATTCGGGTGGTGCATCCGCGCTCTGAGCGCGAAGCAGGCGCCACGATCGGCGCCGCCGCGGGATTCTCGGTGGCGATTGCGGCCGACGGAATCACAGTTGTCGCAGCGGCGGGGTTTGCGTTCGAGGCTTCGACCAATCCGGCCGCGCACGCGTCGATGCCGGATAGTTCGCTTCCGTTGGTCGCGATGTTCGACGCTGCGAAAATCGCGGACGCCGGGCTGGTCGCGCGCAATTTTATGAAGGGCGACCGGATGCATCCGATGGGGATGCGTGGCACGCGCAAGGTCCATGACGTGTTTGTCGATCGCAAGCTGCCGCGCGCGAGGCGGGAGCGCTTCCCGGTGGTCACGGTCGGCGGCGAAATCGCATGGCTTCCGGGGCTTGCGCGCGCCGACTGCGCGCTGGTCACCAAGGCCACCGAAACCGTACTGCGCGTTGAGGCGTCTGAAATCGTGGCTTAGCGCCTGCCACGTTGCGTGCCGATCAACGCGCGTGATACTTTTCTAATAGCATGAACCAGTTTTCTCGCAGTATTGCGCTATGGCTAGTGCTGGGCCTGATGTTCCTGTTGCTGTTCAATATCTTCAGCAGGCAACAGCCCAAAGAACCTGAAATAATTTTCTCGGACTTCCTCAACCAGGTTGAAAAAAACCAGGTCGCCGAGGCAACGATTCAGGGTAATCTGATCAAGGGCGACACGACCAGCGGGGAGCATTTCAAGACCTACGCGCCCGAGGATCCCGACCTGGTCAAGACGCTGCGCGAAAAGGGCGTCAAGATCGCGGCCAAGCCGGTCGAAGGCGATCCGTGGTGGATGGTCGCGCTGGTGCAGTGGTTCCCGATAATCGTGCTGGCGGCGCTGTGGATTTTCTTCATGCGCCAGATGCAAATCGGCGGCGGCAAGGCGATGTCGTTCGGCAAGAGCCGCGCCAAGCTGCTGACTGAAAATACGCACAAGGTGACCTTCGGCGACGTGGCCGGAATCGACGAGGCCAAGGACGAGCTCGAAGAGATAATTCAATTTCTGCGCGACCCTAAGCGCTTCACGCGGCTCGGCGGGCGAATCCCCAAGGGCGTGCTGCTGGTCGGGGCGCCGGGAACCGGCAAGACGCTGCTCGCGCGGGCGATCGCCGGCGAAGCGGGCGTGCCGTTCTTTTCGATCTCGGGATCGGACTTTGTCGAGATGTTCGTCGGCGTGGGCGCGTCGCGCGTGCGCGACCTGTTCGTGCAGGGCAAGAAGCATGCGCCGTGTATCATCTTCATAGACGAGATCGACGCCGTGGGACGTCATCGCGGCGCCGGACTTGGCGGCGGTCACGATGAACGCGAACAGACGCTCAACCAGTTGCTGGTCGAGATGGACGGGTTCGAGGCCAACGAAGGTGTGATCCTGGTGGCTGCCACCAATCGCCCCGACGTGCTCGACCCGGCGTTGCTGCGCCCGGGCCGTTTCGATCGCCGCGTGGTGGTGCCGCTTCCTGACGTGAAGGGCCGCGAGGGCATCCTGAAGGTCCACACCCGCAAGGTACCGCTGTCCGACGACGTCGATGCGACCAAGCTGGCGCGTTCGACGCCGGGCTTTGCCGGAGCCGACCTGGAAAACCTTGTCAACGAGGCCGCGCTGCTGGCGGCGCGCCGCAACAAGGATAAGGTCGAGATGTCGGACTTCGAGCTCGCCAAGGACAAGGTGATGATGGGCGCGGAACGGCGCTCGATGGTGATGTCGGGCTCGGAGCGCAAGATAATCGCCTATCATGAAGGCGGCCACGCGCTGGTCGCGATGCTTCAGCCCGGTGCAGATCCGGTCCACAAGGTTACGATTATCCCGCGCGGGATGGCGCTTGGCGTGACGCAGCAATTGCCGCTGGACGATCGTTACACCTATCCCCGCGACTACCTGGTGACGCGATTGGCCGTGATGTTCGGCGGCCGCACGGCGGAAGAACTCGTGTTCGGCCAGATGACGACCGGCGCGGGCAACGATATCGAAAAGGCGACCGAGCTCGCGCGCAAGATGGTCTGCGAATGGGGCATGAGCAAGGAGCTTGGCCCGATGACGTTCGGCCGGCGCGAGGAACAGATCTTTTTGGGCCGCGACATCTCTCATCATAAGGATTACTCCGAGCAGACCGCGCTCGAGATCGATCGCGAAGTGCGCCGTATCATCGATGACTCGTATCAGAAGGCGCGCCAGCTGCTGTCGGATCATCTGGTGCTGCTTCACGCGATCGCCGCGCGGCTGCTCGAGAAGGAAGTGCTCGACGGCAGCGAAGTCGAGGCGATGGTGACGGCGTTCCGCGAAGGGCGCGAGTTGCCGCCATCGCCGGCCGCGGTGCGCAACGATTTTCCGCCGCGTCCGGGCACGGAACCGGGCAAGGAAAAGCGTGCCGACAACGAAAGCGAAAGCCCGGTGCCCGGACTCCCGCCGAAGCCGGTTCTCGTGTAGTCGTCTTCGCCGGCGTGGTCGCGGCGCTCTGATCGATTCGCCACGGCGAGTCGGTCGCCGCGTGGATGAGGGGGCGTGGGACCGGTGCGATGCGACGCTCGCGGATCAAAACCAAATCATCAAGTGATCGAGGCTTGCGCGGGCCCGCGTCTCGATCCCGGTATCTCAAGCTTCACGACGGTCGCGTAATCAAGTTCCCTGCGGTAATGGGCGTGCTCAACGTCACGCCCGACTCCTTCTCCGACGCCGCGCGCTATCTGGACGCGGACCGCGCCGTCGAGCACGCGCTTGCGATGGAAGCGGCCGGCGCCGACCTGATCGACGTCGGCGGTGAATCCTCGCGTCCCATGGGCGCGTCGGAGGTGCCGATCGAGGTTGAACTCGCGCGAGTCGCGCCGGTGCTCGCGCGCTTGGGCAAGCGGCTCGGCGTGCCAATCTCGATTGACACGCGCCGCGCGGAGGTCGCGCGCGTCGCGCTCGAGTCGGGCGCGGCGATAATCAACGATATCACGGCGCTCGAGCACGACTGCGAAATGGCGCCGCTGGCGGCGCGAACCAGGTGCGCGGTGGTGCTGATGCATATGCGCGGCGGTCTCGCCAATCATATCGAGTTCGCACGCTACCGCGACGTGGTGCGCGAGGTCCTCGAATACCTGCGGGCGCGCGCGCGATTTGCCGCCGCGGCGGGAGTTGCGCGCTCGCGAATAATCGTCGACCCGGGACTAGGCTTCGCCAAGACCGCCCAGCATAATCTGAAATTGCTGGCCGCCTTGCCCGACCTCTGTGCGCTCGGCTATCCCGTATTGGTGGGAGCGTCGCGCAAGAGCTTTGTGGCCGCAATCGCCGGCGCCGGCGAGCGAGAACTGGAGTTCGGCACTGCCGCCGCGAACGCGCTGGCAGTGGCCGCCGGCGCGTCGATTGTGCGCGTGCACGACGCCGGCGCGGCCGTCGCCGTGGTGCGGATGGCCGCGGCGATGGCGGGACGGGCTCGGCCGTTGGGGTGCGATGCATAACTACATACCCATGATACCGCAGCCGCGATGGCAGGATGTCGTTGACGTTCTGATCGTGGCCTACGTGATCTACCGGATCGCGCTTTTGATCCGCGGCACGCGCACGATGCAGATGGTGGTCGGGATGGTGATCGTGGGCGTCGCGTTCGTCGCGTCGCAGGTGCTCGGACTGTTCACGCTGAACTGGCTCTTGAACAACTTCCTTGGTTCGTTGTTTGTGATCCTGGTGGTTATCTTCCAGGCGGACATTCGGCGCGCGCTGACCCGTGTCGGTGCGCAATCCTTCCTGGGCCGCAATGCGGCTGCCGTCACTCCTGCGGAGGAAATAGCGACGGCGGCGGCGTGGCTGTCGGCGCGTCGCGTCGGCGCGCTGATCGTGATCGAGCAGGACGATGGCCTCGGTGAGTTCGTCGAAAGCGGAAGAATCGTTGACGGCAAGGTCTCGCCCGAGCTGCTCGAAACGATTTTCATGAACGGCTCTCCGCTGCATGATGGCGCCGTGATCATAAACGGCGACCGGGTACTCGGGGCGGCGTGCCTGTTGCCGTTGTCACAGAACCCCAACGTAAGCCTGTCGCTGGGCACGCGTCATCGCGCGGCGATTGGGATGAGCGAGGACACCGACGCGGTGGTGCTGGTCGTGTCCGAGGAGAGCGGAGCGATTTCCCTTGCCCGTGGCGGCGTGCTGAGCCGTGGACTGGAACCCACCGAGGTCCTGTCCGCACTGCGGAAGCTGCCGGGTTAGGCGCGCGGAGGCTACACAGCGACGGGACGACGCACGATGAGGCTGGGCGACTTCAAATATGTGTTCGCAGTTAGTGGTGTGCGGCGGCTCCGCGGCGCCGACATCGGGCTGCGCATATTCGCGATCGTGCTCGCGATCGGGCTGTGGATATTCGTCAACACGGCCGAGCAGCACTCATTCGCGTCGCTCACGGTGCCGATCACCTATGGCTCGCTGCCGCAGGGGATGGTGATCGTGAACCATCCGCCGGAGTTCGTAAAAATCGAAGTCACCGGTCCGCGCAGCCTGCTGTCGCTGCTGGATCCCGAGCGGCTGACGCTCAAGATCGATCTGCGCGGCGTTGCGGCGGGACAATCCGAGTTCAAGGTATATCCCGCGATGTTCAACGTGGAACGAAACACCGCCGTGACCAGCATCTCGCCCGATCAATTGTCGCTTGATATCGATCGCCTGGTCACGCGCGACGTGCCGGTGCATCTGGCGGTTCAGGGCAAGGTCGAGGCGGGCTACACGATTACCTCGGTCGACATTACTCCGCCAACCGTCACCATCGCCGGACCCAGCCGTTTCGTCGCGCCGCTTACCTCGGTCAGCACGGATGCTTTCGACTTGAAGGGACTCACCTCGGATACCGATCGTTCGGTGGATATCGTGCCGCCCAATCCCGCGTTGGGATTCTCGACGGGTCATGTCGATGCGCGGGTCAATGTCGCCGAGGCGATTGCCGACCGTGAATTTCGCGCGGTTGACGTTGAAGTCAAGGATAGCGGCTTCAAGTACCGCGTCGATCCCAAACAAGTCACGCTGACGATTCGCGGGCCCGCGGTAAAGCTCGCGGGTCTCGCGCCCAAGGGGATGGTCTACGTTGACGCCAAGGGCGTCGCGCCGGGCTCGCACGAATTGCCGCTGCAAGTGACACTGCCCGACGGAATGCAGTTGCTGCACCAGTCGCCCGACAAGGTTAAACTGCGAATGTATCGCGAGAAGCTGACAACTACTGCCGATGAGCACCCATCGTAAACTGTTCGGCACCGACGGCGTCCGCGGAGTCGCCAACCGGGAGCCGATTACCTCCGAGACCGCGCTGAAACTCGGCCGCGCGCTTGCGCATGTGTTCCGCAATTCCACGGGTCGTCATCGCAGAATTCTCATCGGCAAGGATACCCGCCTGTCGGGCTACATGCTCGAGACCGCGATCGAATCCGGAATCTGTTCGATGGGCGTGGACGTGTGGCTGGTCGGTCCTCTGCCTACCCCTGCGATCGCGTTCCTGACGCGCAGCATGCGCGCCGACGCGGGCGTGGTCATATCGGCCTCGCACAATCCCTTCCAGGACAACGGGATCAAGTTTTTTTCGCGCGAAGGATTCAAACTCGACGACCAGACCGAGCGGCGAATCGAAGCGCTGGTGTTCGATGAAGCCGAAGTCGGCAAGCATCGCGCGCGCGCCGACGATATCGGCAAGGCCAAGCGCATCGACGACGCGCTCGGCCGCTACCTGGTGTTTCTGAAGTCGTGCCTGCCGCGCTCCGTCGCCTTCGACGGGCTCAAGATCGCGATCGATTGCGCCAACGGCGCGGCCTACAAGGTCGGTCCCGACGCGCTCGAGGAGCTGGGCGCCGAGGTCGTCGCGATCGCCGCCGAGCCCGACGGCACCAACATCAATCTGAATTGTGGCGCGACGCATCTCGACGCGATTCGCGAGACCGTTATACGCGAGCACGCCAACGTCGGCATCGCGCTCGACGGCGACGGCGATCGCGTGATGCTGATCGACGAGCGTGGCGAAGTCTTCGACGGCGACGACATGATGGCGCTGCTCGGCCTCAAGCTAGCCGCCGAGGGGCGCCTCAGCCACAACGCCGTGGTCGCAACCGTGATGAGCAACTTCGGACTCGAGCTGGCGCTTCGCGACGCGGGCGTGCGGCTGATTCGCACCGAGGTCGGCGACCCCGCGGTCGCGCGCGAGATGCGGCTCAACTCGTACAACCTGGGCGGCGAGCAGTCGGGCCACGTGATCTTCATGGATTACTCGACCACCGGCGACGGAATGATCAGCGCGTTGATGGTGCTCGCGCAGATGGCCGAGAGTGGGCGGACGCTCGGCGAGCTGCGCGCGATGCGCCGGGTGCCGCAAGTTCTGGAAAACGTCCGCGTCCGAAATCGCGTGCCGATGGCCGAAATGCCCGACGTGCAACGAATCATCGCCGACGCCGAGCGATGCCTGGCGGGCAGCGGCCGGCTGCTGGTGCGATATTCGGGGACCGAGATGCTCGCGCGGGTGATGGTCGAAGGCACCGACGGCGTCCAGATCAAAACCCTCGCGCAGGAAATCGGCGCCGCCATCCAGAAGTATGCCGGCCCCCCGTAACGGGCGCTACCCCAGACTGGCGGTGTATTCGGGGCGCAGGCCAGTGCAGGCCATCATCAATTGCCCCTCGTGCGCTCTACTTTTTCCCGTTACCCCTTCTAACAGGGCGAAGCCCGCATCTTTCCCACTTGTCATTCTAGAGCGAAAGCTGCTGTAGCGAAGAATCCCGGATCCGGGTTCCTTCGCTGCGCTCAGGATGACACAAAAAAAGTTCTAACAGGGCGAAGCCCGCATCTCTGTTTTAATACTGGGTGCAGGGGTCACCCCTGCCCAAGGAAGTGTGAAACCCGGGGAGGGTTTCACATTTAATTGCGCATCGTGCGCTTGCGCGTCGCCTTCGCCGGCTTCGAGCCGAGCGCTTTCAGATATGCCTTCACCGTGCGCGTCAGTCCCATGTAGAGCGCGTCGGAGATCAGCGCGTGCCCGATGGAGACTTCCTGCAATCCTTTGACCGCTTTCGCATACGCCGGAATATTCTTGAGATCGAGATCGTGGCCCGCATTCACGCCCAGTCCGATTTCCCGCGCGAGGTGCGCGGCTTCGCGATGCGCCGCGAGAATCTCTTGACCGGCCGGCGTGCCGAACGCATTCGCATATGGTCCGGTGAACAGCTCGATTCGGTCCGCGCCGAGTTCTCGCGCGCGCCTGATCTGCCCGGCGTCGGTATCGAGGAAAAGACTCGTGCGGATGCCCGTCTTGCCGAGCCTGGCGAGCACCTCGCCGAGCCAATCCGCCGAGCCGCTGGTCAGGTTCCATCCCGCATTCGAGGTCAGCACGCCGGGCGGGTCGGGCACGAGCGTCACCTGCGTCGGCTTGACGCGCATCACGAGGTCAAGAAACTCCGCGCCCGGGTATCCTTCGATATTGAACTCGACCGTCAGCATCGCGGCGAGATCGAACACGTCCTGAAACGTGATATGCCGCGCGTCGGGGCGCGGATGAACCGTTATCCCGTGGCATCCGGCGGCGATACAGGTGCGGGCCGCCTCGACTACGTCGGGGATATTTCCGCCGCGCGCATTTCGGAGCGTCGCGATTTTGTTGACGTTGACGCTAAGGCGAATCATTTCAATCCCGACCCCCAAGGCTACCAGAGCCGGCGCGCCAGTCCAGTTTTTCACTGCCGCCCGCATTCACGCCTCCCCCGCAAGGTGTAATATCTGCGACAGGGTAGCCGACGATGATTTTGCTCAACGCCGCCGAAAGCCGCGAACTCGATCGCATCAGCCAGCAAAAGTACGGAATTTCGTCCTACCTGCTGATGACGCGCGCGGGCGAGGCGGTTGCCGACGCGCTCGTCGAGCGCTTCCCCGAAGCAGCCACCGATGTGCTCGTCGTGGCGGGCCGGGGCAACAACGGCGGCGACGGATTCGTCGCAGCAAGACGACTGATTCAGGACGGCTTCGGCGTGCGAGCCGTTCTGCTCGGGCACGCGGCGGACTTGAAGGGCGATGCGGCGCGCGCATACGCGGAGTTCCGCGCATCCGGTGGCAAGCTGATCGAGGCATCGAGAGAGTCCAGCCTCGAAGCCGCGCTTGGCAAGCGTCCGAGCGCTGTCATCGACGCGATTTTCGGCACGGGACTGAACGCGGAGGTCAAAGGCGGCCCGCGGCGCGTGATCGAGATTGTTAATTCATTCCCGGTGCCTGCGATCGCCGTCGATATCGCGTCGGGAGTGAACTCGGACACAGGTGCGGTCATGGGCGCGGCGATCCGAGCCTCGCTCACGGTAACATTCGGGTTCGCGAAGTTCGGCCACGTTTCATATCCGGGCGCCGGGCAATCCGGCGAGTTGCGGATCGTCGATATAGGCTTCGCCGCGCGCGCGATTGAAGAGATTGCGCCTCGCGGCCGCTTCCTCGAGCGCGACGACGTGCGGCATTTGATTCGCATGCGGCCGGCGAATTCGCACAAGGGAATGTATGGACATCCGCTGGTGATCGCCGGCGGCCGCGGCAAGTCCGGTGCCGTCCTGCTCGCTTCGCGCGCCGCGTTGAGAGCGGGCGCGGGCCTGGTTACGGCGGCGGTGCCGGAGTCGATCCAGCCAATCGTCGCGGCAGGGCAGGCCGAACTGATGACCGAGCCGATCGCCGATCGCGACGGCCATTTTGACGGCGCTCACGCGCCCGACGCGTTGAAGATGATAATCGACGGTAAGAACGCGTTGATCATCGGGCCGGGAATGGGCGTCAGCGACGACACCAAGCGCCTCGTCGAATGGCTGATTTCGGACGCATCCGAGCGCGACCGTCCGATGCTGATCGATGCGGACGGACTCAACGCGCTCGCCGCGATCGGTTGCGAAGCTCTAAGGTGTGCGCGCGGTCCTGTCGTGCTGACGCCTCATCCGGGAGAGGCCGCGCGCCTGCTCGGCGTGACGCCGGCGGTGATCAACGACGATCGCGTGTCTGCCGCGCGCAATCTGGCGGAGCGAACCGGTGCGTCCGTGCTGATAAAGGGCGCGCATTCGGTTATCGCCTCTCCCGACGGCGACGTCTATATCAATTCGACCGGCAATCCTGGGATGGGTACGCCCGGCATCGGAGACGCGCTCTCGGGGATCGTCGGCGCGATGCTGGGGCAGAAGATGCGCCCGATCGACGCGCTCGCGCTCGGCGTTTTTCTCCACGGCTGCGCGGCCGATCGCGTCGCGGCGCGGATGGGGCGCGTTGGCTATATCGCCGGCGACGTGATTGACGAGCTGCCGGCGGCGCTGGAAGCACTAACAGAGTAGTTGCGCCATATTAGTGACTGAGTAATCGCGATGGCTAATCAGGCTGTAGAATCG
>Ga0187859_10000801_pt1 | contig 20709 bp, 16 predicted proteins | sample June2016WEW_10_1_2_FD_133019 | JGI IMG/M metagenome (GOLD analysis project Ga0187859, IMG submission 133019) | Peatland microbial communities from SPRUCE experiment site at the Marcell Experimental Forest, Minnesota, USA - June2016WEW_10_10 | ecosystem: Environmental > Terrestrial > Soil >...
AAAAAAAAGATCCTTGCGGAAGGTTCCTTTCCTGTATTCGGCGTCGAGGTCGCGATTGGTGGCGGCCATGATGCGGACATCGACTTTAACTTTTTGATTGCTGCCGACGGGGCGGACTTCTTTCTCCTGGAGAAAGCGGAGGAGTTTGGCTTGCATTTCGAGCGGAAGCTCGCCGACCTCATCGAAAAAGATGGTTCCGGTGTCGGCCGATTGCAGCAGGCCTTGCTTCGAGCGAAGGGCGCCGGTGAAGGCTCCTTTTTCGTAGCCGAACAATTCGCTTTCGATCAGGGTGGGGACGAGCGAACCGCAGTCGACGGCGACGAAGGGGCGATTTGCCATGCTGCCGCGAAAATGAAGCGCTCGAGCCACTAATTCTTTGCCGGTCCCGCTTTCTCCGGAGATGAGCACTGGAGTGTGCGTGTCTTTGAGCCGCGAGATGAGGCGCAGGACGTTTTGAATGCCGGCGGAATTGCCGATGATGCCATGCAGGGAAGTCTCGGTTTCGGAGCGTTCGCGCAGATAAAGATTTTCTTCGACGAGGCGGACTTTGTCGGCCATGCGGCGCAGAAAGAGGCGCAGTTCATCAAGCGGAGCAAACGGTTTTGAAATGTAGTCGTAGGCGCCGAGTTTCATCGCTTGTACGGCGGTTTCGACCGAACCGTGGCCGGTCATGACGGCGACTTCGATGCGCGGGTAGGTGCGCTTGACCTGCTCGAGGAATTCGATGCCAGTCATGCGGGGCATGACCATGTCGGTGAGCACCATGTGGACGGGTTGCTCTTCGAGCAGGGCGAGGGCGATGTCGCCACTTTCGGCTTCGAGGCAGACGAAACCGAGCGATTCACCAACCGTCATGCAGAGGCGGCGGATGGTCTGCTCGTCGTCGACGATTAACAGTCGAATGCGGAAGTCGTCCTTCGTCAAATTCTGCGCCGGTAAATTCTGGGTTAAATTCTGCGTCATGAAACAGCCCTACCCATGGTTTTCTCCACGACAGTGATGAAGTCGTGGACGCGAAAAGGCTTTTCCACGCAGGGAGCGCCGGTACGGCGGAGCGTGGCAGCGGTTTCCTCGTTGGCAATATCGCCCGTAATAAAAACCAGGCGGGAAGCGAGTTCTGGGCGATTGGCGGCAATCCAGGCGTAGACCTGGGCGCCATCGACGCCTCCGGGAGTGCGCATGTCAGAGACGACGCCGTGAAAGTCGCCCGCTTCGAGCAAGCGCAGGGCTTCGGCGCCCGATTCCGTGCAAGCGACCGAATAGCCGTTGCGTTCGAGGGCGGAGCGGACAAACTCCATGACCGCGGGTTCATCTTCGATTAATAGTACTCGCGCACAGGCGCGCTGAGCTTGGGTTTGCGTCATTTGGGGTGCACTCCTGCAACTGCTCCAAAGGATGCCGCCTCCGATGCTACAGGCAGGCGGACAATAAATGTCGCCCCTTCAGAGTCCAGGTTGTTGTGACAAACGATTTCTCCGCCATGTTCGCGGACAATGCCATAGCAAATGCTGAGGCCCAGACCCGTTCCCTTGCCAATATCTTTGGTGGTGAAGAACGGGTCGAAGATTTTCTCTGGATCTGTGATGCCGGGACCGTTATCGCGGAAAGAAATTTCCACGAACGAGCCACTGTGCGCGCTCGCGACCTCAATGCGGGCGGGGCGGGCAGTCTCGCTTTCGCGGACGGCGTCGTAAGCGTTGTTGAGGATGTTGAGAAACACCTGCTGCAACTGGTGAGAATCTCCGACTACTTGCGGGAGAGTGTCGTCGAGGCGTTCGATGACCTGAATGCCGTGGCTGATGAAGTCGTAAGAGCGCAGGTGCACGGTGCGTTGCAAAATCGAGTTGAGCTGTACCGACTGGCGCTGCGGCGGCATCTGGCGGGCGAAGCTGAGCAAGTTTTGCACGATCTGCTTGGTGCGCTGCGCCTCCTGCAAGATGACCCTCAGGTCGCGGCGCGCGCTTTCTGGAAGCTCGGGATTTTCCAGCAAGAGGTCGGTGAAGCCGAGGATGGCGGTGAGCGGATTGTTGACCTCGTGGGCGACGCCGGAGACCAGTTGTCCGACCGCTGCCATTTTCTCTGCGTGGAGGAGTTTCGATCTCAACATGGCGGAGTCGGTCACATCGGTCATAACCACGACGATGCTGCTGACGCGGCCGTCTTCGCCGCTGATCGGGCTGAGATTAATGGAGAACTGCCCGCTCACCCCGTCTCCGCGAAGCAGCGGCATATCGAAGTTGTCGACCTGTTGGCCGCGAGCCACCGCCGCCAGGGCTTCGCGGAGCGCGGCGCGACGGGGCACGGCGCAAAGGTCGGGAAGGGCATGACCAAGAATCTGGCTCTGCTGAAATCCCAGACCACCCCAGCGCCGGTTGGCGTAACTGATGACGCCGTCAGTGTCGGTAACCAGAATCAGGCTCTGGGTATGGCTCAAAACTTTGCCGGAGAAATCACGCTCTCGCTGAAGTTCGGTTTGTGATTCATGAAGGCCTGTGACGTCGAGCATGAGGCCGCGGTGTTGCAGGATGTTTCCGGCGGCGTCGCGCAGTGCGTGACAATTCATGAAGACGTGGACGGGCGATCCGTCCTTGCGGCGCAGGACCTCCTCGTGATTGTTCATTTCACCGGCGCGTTTGAGTTGGTCGGCGAGTTCCTGCCGCCGCTGCGCGGAGAAATAGACCTGAGTAGGAATGTCGAGTTGGAGAACTTCCTCGCGGCTGCTGTAGCCAAGGATGCGAACCATGGCGTCATTGACTTCGATGAAGCGGCCCTGGGGCGAAGAGACGTAAATTCCTTCCTGAACATTGTCGAAGAGTTCGCGATAGCGGCGCTCGGCTTCGCGGCGGTCGGTGATGTCTTTAAGCACGTGCACAGTCTGCCACTGCGCGCTGCTGGCGGCATGGACGCGCGAGGTAGAAATCAGGTAGGTGCGGTCAAGTACCGGGTGCACATATTCATCGAGGCCGTCACCGCCGCGGCAGAAGGGGCAGGAGTGCGGAGAGGCACCCCCGTTAAGGTCATCGAGCGCGCGCATATTGATACCGATCAACTGGTCGGGGGCGATGCCTACGAAATCGGCGAGCGAGCGATTGACGCGGAGAATGTTGTGCTGCTCGTCATGGACGACGATGAAGTCAGTGATGGCATCGAAGATTTCAAGCCAGTGGCGGTTCGCCTGCTGCATGCGGGTGAACAGGCAAGCGTTCTCGAGAGCGATGCTGGCATGGCCTGCGATCGCGCGTAGCAACTGATGATCTTCGATGGTGGGCGGCGCGCCGCGGTCAGCGAGACAGAGCACGCCGACGAGTTCTCCGGAGGAACCGGCCAGCCGAACCAGCGTGCAATCGGTCCATCCCAGGCTGGAGGCGAGGGCGGTTCCAAGAATATCGCTGGCGGGACCAAAGGCGACCTCGCCTGGGTATTTCGGCAAGGCGTCATGGATCGTTTTATGGAAGCGGCGTAGCAGTTGCTGGTCTTTAACTTCGATTCCGAGTTCGACTTCACGACGGGCTTTACCGTCCGAATCGGAGGCTCGCCGCACCACGATCGTATCCGCATCGGGGGTCTGGAAGAGGTTGAGAGCGACTGCGCGGCTATCGAGTAGGCTCGCGGCGCGCGAAGCGAAGTTGCGCATGAACTCCGGCAGATGCAGAACGGTATTGAGTTCCAGGGCGATTGTGACCAGGGCTTCAGCGCGGCGGCGGTGCTCTTCGGACTGATGCAAGTTGCGCGTCAATTCGAGGGCGATGGCTACCTGCGCAGCCAGGGCGCGCGCCCGACGTATGTCTTCGTCGTTGATCGGACCGGGCTCGATACGATCGAGGACGCCGAACATCCCGAGAACTTCGCCCGTCGAACCAAGCAGAGGAACAGCGAGGAGCTGACAGATTTGGAACGCGGCCACGAAATCCAGATTTGCGCCCGGAGTCGTGGCGGCGTCCTGGGCGACAAATACATTTCTCTTCTTCAGCGTCCGTGTGGCGGGGCCGTCGTGGAGCGGGATATCGACCGGCCGCGCCACGCCTTTTTCCACTCCCCACCGAACATGAAAGATATCGTCCTCGATCAGTCCGATGAAGCAGCGATGGAAGCCGAGGAAACTGGCGGCGCGCACGGCCGAGGTTTGCATGAACTCGTCGAGCTTTACCGCCGAGCCCAGTTCAAAGGAAATTTCGAGGATTTCGTGGAGTTCGTGAGCCTGGGCGCGCGCCATGCCGTAAAGTTCGGCATTGGCAATGGCGACCGCGCCAAATCCGGCCAAAGCCGAAACCAGGGTCTTGTCTTCCTGCGTAAACGGTTGCGCGAGGCGCGGGTAGACGAGGATGGCTCCATGGGAACGCGAGGTGCGAAAGGGAGCCGCGATGAGAACTCCAGGCGGCGAATCGGCTCCAAAATGCGACGTGCCGTCGATGCTGACCGTAATGCGCTCGCCGGCAGCCACGGCACGGTTGGCGATCTCGAGCGAGGAACGCAGGTCATTCTGCTGAAAACGAGTGCGGACGCCGAGCGCAAGTTTCGGGGAATCGGTCGAAACGGCTTGCAACTGAAATATCTTTTCCTGCTGGACGAAGACAAGCACGATGGGGGAATGCAATAGCACGCGGAGGCGGTCGGCGATGCTCTCCATCACGGAGGCGGTGTCGGGCAAGCCATGCAGCGCGCTGGCCACCTCGACCAGGATGCTGGCGCGGCGATGCTCCTCGCGGGAGAGCTGATTCAGCCGAAGGGCTTCGAGGGCGGTGCCTAGCTGGGCCGCTAGAATCGTGACTTTCGCGACTGCGTCGTCGTCGAAGCCGTTATCCGGTGCATTCCTGAGAAAGGTAATGGCGCCCACCACTTCGCCGGAAACCAGCAGCGGTGCGGCAAGCGCGGCGTGGGCATGGCTTTCGGTGATCCACGGATAACGTGCCGCGTCGAGATGATTGACGAAAAACGGGCGACGCTTTTGCACCGCATCCATGGCGATGGAGGCATCCCCCGCTCGCCTGCGGATGCCGCGAAAAGCTTCGGCTTGGTCGGCGTCGGCTTCGGCGCCGATCAATTCTCGATCGGGCGCGAGCTTCCAAAAATACGCTCCACTGGCTTGAAAGAAAGCGCGAGTGAGGGCGCAAAAGGAACGGATGAGTTGAGTAGGATCGCTGTTTTCAAAAGCAGCCCGGGAAAGATCGAGAAGAAGTCTCTGGAACGCCTCGTCAAATTGAGACGTAGCAAGCCCCGAATTTCCGGCCGGGCTAGTCAGTTCGCACCATCGCTTTATCTAAGCGGTTGAAAACAATTGGATTACATATAGAACCTACGCCCGATTCTCAAATTGAGTCAAGGGAATATCAGAGGCGGTGCCGACTTGTGAAACGTCACTAAAGTGGCGGTGTAGGTTTCGGCCGCAACCATCGAGCAGGGCGAGAGCGAAGTGGGGTCAGCGAGTTTTTCAGATGCAGCCGTGATGTGGCGCGGGTCAATATCTGCGGGCAAAGCCGCAACTGTTAATCGAACCCACATCACGAAAGTAATGCAGACAAAGAACTTTTGGTAGGCGCTGGGCTGTCCTTACACGAATATAGGGACATGTACAGAGACAGGGGAGGCCCTAGGTCTTTTGGAACCCTGATTCGAATTTTCGCGACGATTCTGCTGCTGATCAGCGGATGTCTTGCGACTGGCGTTGTTCCGGCGTGGGGACAGGAAGAACTGAATCGCAAGGCGAAGTTCAAGGTGGCGCCGGCATACCCCGACCTGGCAAGGCGCATGAATATCACGGGGGTAGTCAAGCTTCAGGTTACAGTCGCTGCCAACGGGACGGTCAAGAGCGCAAGGTTGGTGGGCGGGCATCCGGTATTGGCGAACGCGGCGCTGGATGCAATCAAGAAATGGCGATTTGAAACGGGGCCCGATGAAACGACCGGAATTGTAGATTTCCATTTTAGTCCGAACCAGTGACGGGCGGGGATCAGGCGCAAGACGCTCTCTGGGGAAGGTTTGAGCATGAACATTGGAAAAAAGCTGTACCTGAGTTTCGGCGGCATTCTATTGACGGTGCTGGTGCTTCTGATGATCAACCTTTATGGGGTGCATCGCGAGCACGAGACCAAGGCGGCGGCGCAACGCTCGATCGATGTGACCGAGGCGACATCGTCGGTGCGCTTTCAGATGATGCAGAACCGACTGCACCTGCAGAACTATCTGCTCAGCGGCGACACTCGCGACGTAGAGAAAATGAACGACGGCGAGCACCAGTTGAGTGACGCCCTGCACCGCGCCGAAGATCTAGCGACTTCCACGCAACAGCGCAGCAATCTGGAAAAAGTGCAGGGACTGGAGCAGGCCTGGGGCAGCGATTTCGCGAATCCATTGGTTGACAAGCGACGGGCGGTGGACAGCGGCAATGCGACGGTGGCGGAACTCCAGATTTTCTACCTGCAAAAGGATCCGAACTCGTGGGTTGCCCGCTCCAGCGATGTCCTGGACGAGGTTGATCGCGAGAACCGACAATTACTCGAAACCCGCCATGCCGACGACCAGTCGGCGACCACCTATACGATTTTGCTGGCCGTACTCAGTACCCTGATCGCGCTGGCTCTAGGCAGCGTCATCGCTTACCGGACGGCGGCTGGAATCACGGGACCGCTCAGCCGATTGATCCATGTCGCGGATCAGATCGGCCAGTCCGGCGACCTCGAGCACAACATTGACGTCCACGGAAAAGACGAGATCGGTCAACTCGCGAGAACCTTCGAGTCGATGGTGAAGTACCTGAAGGAAATGGCGGCCGTTTCGGAAGCCATCGCCGGGGGCAATCTTTCGGTCGAAGTGCGCCCGCGTTCCGCGAACGATACGTTGGCCAATGCTTTTACGCGCATGGTCGATGGCCTGCGCGGGATGGTGCGCAACGTGCGCGATGCCGCTACACAAGTCGCCACCGCGTCAAGTCAGGTGGCTAGCTCTTCCGATGAGTCGGCGCGCAACAGCTTGCAGACTTCGTCGGCGATCGATGAAGTCACGAGCACCATGCACGAGATGAGCGTCAATGTGCAGAACATGGTGAAGAGCACGCAGACGCAGGCCTCGAGCGTCAGCGAAACTTCAGCCTCGATTGACCAGATGGTCACCTCAATCCAACGGGTGGCGGATACGGCTAAAGTTCTGCTCGACATTTCTAACCGTTCGCGCGAAGAGGTGCATAGTGGTATCGGCACCATGGAAAAGGCGACGGATGGGTTGAACCGGATCAATACGACGATCAGCGCTTCGGGCGAGATCATCGACGCGCTGGGCACGCGGGCGGACAACATCGGCAAGATCGTCGAAGTGATTGACGATCTGGCGGAACAGACCAACCTGCTGGCGTTGAATGCCGCGATTGAAGCGGCGCGCGCCGGCGAGCACGGCTTGGGATTCGCGGTGGTGGCCGACGAAGTGCGCAAGCTGGCCGAGAAGTCGGCGCAGTCGACCAAAGAAATTTCCGAGTTGATCGAGAGCATCCAGAAAGAAGCGCGCAAAGCTGTCGACAACATGGAGAAGAGCACCACCATCGTGAACGAAGGCCTCAACCTAGGGCAAGAGTTGAATGCCGCCCTGCGCAAGATCTCGAACGTAGTGACCGAGGTTTACAAGTTCGCGCAGGAAATCGGCGCTGCCACGAATGAGCAGTCGCACGGTTCGGCGCAGATCGCGCGGGCCACGACGCGCTTGAACGAAATCACACACGAGATCAATTCCGCCGTGGAAGAGCAGGCATCGGGAGCGCAGGCGGTGGTGCAAGCGATGGAACGCATGCGCGAACTGGTGCAGGCTTCGACGTCGGGTTCGACCGAGCTTGCCGCCTCCTCCGATCAGATGTCAAAGATGTCGCGTGGCCTGCTCGACTCGATGGACCGTTTTACGCTGCACTCCGACTCGAGGAGTGAAAGAAACGACGACCGTCGAAGCGATCGGGTAAACGACAGCAACAGCGGACGCGGTGGTTCCGTCCGAAGCGCGACGGCGGGATCTCGTTGAGGAACATCGAATCATGAGTCGCGAAACGCACATTGTTGGGTTTCGTGTCGGCCGTGAGACGTATGGCGTGCCGATCACATCGCTGCATGAGATCGTTCGCGTGCCCGAGATCACTTCGGTGCCCGATGCGCCCGACTATCTGGAAGGGGTGATCAACCTGCGCGGCAAGATTGTCTCGGTAGTCGACCTGCGCAAGCGCTTCGGTCAACCGGCCATTGGACTCGACCGGCGCAGCCGCATCCTGGTCGTGGAACACAAGGGTCGGCTCGCGGGAATGATCGTGGATTCGGCGTCGGAGGTTCTGAAAATTCCGGAGAGCGATCTTGAACCCGCTCCCGCCATGATGCAGGAAGGCGGACTGGACTGTGTGACCGGTCTCGGGAAATACCAGGGTCGGCTGATTATTCTTCTGGATATTGGCAAGGTGTTGGCGGCGCGCGAAGTTCGTCAGGAAGCGGAGAAACCGGCTGCGGCCGGAAATGGCAAAGCGGCGACGGCGGGGAAGGGCGCCTCGGCAGGAAAATAACAAACAGTTCCGAACCCACATGAATACCCACGAAACGCCTGCACTGACCGAAGCGGAACTGAAGCTGCTGCAGACCCTGGTTTACCAGGAATGCGGCATGCATTTCGACGACCGGCGGACCCCCTTCCTGCAGGATCGTTTGCTGCGCCGACTGAAGGAGCGCCACCTCGATTCTTTCTACAGCTACTATCGGCTGCTCATCAGCAAGGATGGTAAGCAAGAACTGTCGCTTCTGGTTGAAAACCTGACCGTCAACGAGACCAGCTTCTTCCGCAACAAGGCGCAGCTTGATCTGTTTCAGAAGGATGCGCTCGACGAGTTGCTGCGCCGAAAGACAGAGCGGCGAGACTTTAGCGTAAGAATCTGGAGCGCGGGCTGTTCGACCGGACAAGAGCCGTACACGCTTGCGATGCTCATGGCCGATGCCATGTCCTACTACTACCTGCGCCATGCGGTTCCATTCGAATCGCCAGTTCCAAAGCCGCTGATACCGCCGCCGTGGCGGGTGGAGATACTGGCGAGCGATATCAATTATTCGGTACTGCGCGCGGCGCAGGAGGCCTCTTACACCGAACACCAGATGGCCGGGGTCGACTATGGCTATCGATTGCGTTATTTCGACAAAGTCGGCGAGCGCTATGCGATCAAGAAAGCGGTCAAGGAACTGGTGCACTTCGACTTTCACAATTTGAAAACCGAATACCTGCCGCAGCGCAACGACATGATCTTCTGCCGCAATGTGATGATGTATTTCGACGAAGCAGAACAGAAGCGGCTGGTGGAGAAATTTTATCGCTGCCTGAATCCGCAGGGCTACATGTTTGTCGGGCATGCGGAGAGCCTGCTCGGTTTGACCGATAAATTTCAGATGGTGCATCGCAACAGCGGCACGGCCTACCAGCGAGTTGAGGTGAAGATGTGAGCCTGCCTCCGGAAGATCGGATGAGCGAACTGCGCCAGCTGTTTTTCGAAACGGCAGGGGAACTCGTCCAGAAGCTCAACGACGAGGCCATGCAACTGGAGAAAGCGCCGGGCGATGCCGAAACCGCGCGCAGCCTGCGGCGGACGGTGCATACGCTGAAAGGCGACGCGGCCGCCTGCGGCTTCCGCGAACTCAGCGAACTGGCCCATGAATTCGAAGATGTGCTGACGCTGGAGAATCCGGCGGCCGCGGCGTCGGTTCCGGAGATCGCGTTGCGCGCGGCGGATGTTTTTGCGGCCCTGCTGGACTCCTATCAGAAGGGCAAGAAGCTGCCGAGTATTCAGTCGCTGCGTGCGGACATTGCGCGGCTGGCGAGGCCGGCGCTGGCGGGGGCGGGCAAAACAAAGAAAAAGAAAGTCGCGGCGAAGGTCGGTCGCTGGTCCGAGTACGAGCAAATGGCGATTGCCCGGGCCACTTCGGAGGGCAAGCGCGTTCACCACGTGATCGTGCAGATCGATCCGCAGTGCGCGATGCCGATCGCCGGGCGGCAAATGATCCAGTTGGCGCTTACTGGCCTTGGCGAATTGCTGGCTCTTTATCCGGTCGAGGGCAGCCACGATCCGATCATCCAAATCGAAGCCGCTCTCGTGTCGGAAAAACCGGCAGAGCAGATTCGTGCCAAGTGCAGTATTCCAACCATTGCCCAGAGTGTGCGGGTCACGCCTCTGCGGGTTACGGCGCCGTTTCAACCAACGCCACAGGCTTCCGTGGCCAATTCTAATGCTGCGGACCAAGGCAAAGCCGCATCGCCGGCAGCCGATATCGCCGACGCGATTGTGGATGGCCTCCCTGAGGAACGGGTTGCAAAAGACGCACCGCCCTCGACGGAAGCTCCCGTGGCGCCGGTTGCATCTAGTGGTCCCGACAACGTGTTGCGGGTGGATGCGGAGCGAATCGACAGCGTACTCAACCTGGTCGGTGAACTGATTCTCGCAAAATCGATGTTGCAGCAGGCGCTGATGGAGTTTGGGCAGCGTTTTCCGAAAGATGCATTGCGGGGAAAGTTTTCCGATGCCATGGCATTTCAAGGTCGCGTCTTGAACGAACTGCAACATTCGGTCATGAAGATTCGCATGGTGCCGGTCGATCAGCTCTTCCGCCGCTTTCCGCGCATCGTGCGCGACGTGGGACTCCAGTGCGGCAAAGAGGTCGAGCTCACGATCAGGGGCGGGCAAACCGATCTCGACAAAAGCATCCTCGATGCGATCGCGGAACCGCTGACACATCTAGTCCGAAACGCGGTCGGCCACGGTATCGAGAGCGCGGAAGAACGAGTTCGCGCCGGCAAGCGGCCACAGGGAACCTTGCGATTGGGAGCGTATCACCAGGGGAATCAGGTGGTGATCGAGGTCTCCGATGACGGGGCCGGCATTGATTCGGAGAAAGTCCGGCAGCGCGCGCTGTCCAAGGGATTGCTGCAAGCGGAGCAGGCGGCTCGCCTGAGCGAAAACGATACGCTGGAACTTATATTGCAGCCGGGATTTTCCACGGCGGAAGAGATCACGGAACTCTCGGGCCGCGGCGTGGGATTGGATGTGGTGCAGAGCGTGCTCGCGCGGCTGAAGGGAACGATTCAGATCGAAACGGCGCGCGGACGCGGCACCACCTTTCGTATGCGGTTGCCGCTGACGCTGGCCATTATTCGGGCGCTGATGTTCCGGGTGGAGCAACGGCTCTACGCGCTGCCGCTGAACGCGGTCGCGGAAATTGCGCGCACTATGGAAGCGGACATCCATCAAGTGGAGCACTACGACGTACTGCAATTGCGGAACGATGTTCTGCCTTTGCTGCGGTTGGGCTCGAAGCCCACCATTGATGCAGAAGCGGCGCGGCGCAAGGCTTTTGTGCTGGTGATCAGGAGCGGTGAACGCAAGTTTGGCTTGGTCGTCGACGGGCTCGAAGGCGAAGGCGAGTTGGTGATCAAGGCGCTCGACGATCAATCGGTTACCACCGACCTGGTAAGCGGGGCATCGATTCTTGGCGATGGCCGAGTGGTTCTTATTCTCAACATGATCGCGCTGATGGATCGCTTTATGCGTGGACGGGCTGATGCGGCGGGCCCGCGGATGGAGGGCCTGCTATCGAGTCTGGCATCGATCAATACCCGCGGAATCATGCAAGCGGCTGCTGCGCAAACTCGCGGCACGGCAGGTGGCCAGTCGTGAAAAAGCCGGTACGGGTTCTCGTGGTGGACGACTCGGCGCTCATGCGCAAGCTGATCCCGAAGATTCTCGAAGCGGACGCTTCGATTGAAGTCGTAGGCACGGCCATGGATGGTCATTTCGGGCTGAAGAAGATTGGGGAACTGTCGCCCGATGTGATCACGCTCGACCTCGAAATGCCGGGGCTCAATGGGATCGATACGCTGAAAGAGATCATGCGGCGCTGGCGTCTGCCGGTGATCGTGGTCAGTTCGCATAGCACGGAGGGGGCCTCGATCACGCTGAAAGCCTTGGCGCTTGGCGCTTTCGACTTCGTGGCCAAACCGCGGGACGTGGCCGAACGCATGCCTGAGATCGCGCAACAGTTGATCAGGAAAATTCGCGCTGCGGCGCAGAGCGCGGGCGTACAGCAACAGTTTCTACCTGGAGAAACTCGCGGGGAACAGCCGAACAAGCTCCAGCCGCTCGCGCCCACGCACATCATCGCGATCGGCGTTTCGACGGGCGGGCCGAATGCCTTGCAGTATGTGTTTTCTAAACTTCCGGTGGAATTTTCCGGCAGCATTCTGGTGGTGCAGCATATGCCGGAAGGTTTCACGGAACTGTTTGCCAAGCGGCTGGACGATTGCTGCCCCATACGGGTAAAGGAAGCGCAACCGGGCGACCTGCTGGTAGCCGGACGCGCGCTGATTTCTCCCGGCAACCGGCACATGAAGGTGAAGAAACTGCCACTTGGCAACGTCGTGCTTCTGGGCGAGGAAGCCCCGGTGAACGGGCACCGGCCATCGGTGGATGTGCTTTTCCACAGTGTTGCGCAGGAATTTGGCTCGCAGGCGATGGGTGTCCTTATGACGGGCATGGGCGAGGATGGTGCCATGGGCATGGGCGAGATCAGGTCAGCCGGAGGTTTTACGGTGGCACAGAGCCAGGAGACATGCGTGGTCTACGGCATGCCTAAAGCGGCGATCGAGCGTGGCTTCGCGATGCGTGTTCTCGACCTTCAGGATCTGCCGAATATTTTGCAGCAACAGTGCATGCCCGAGCGAGGGAATCCGGCGGACAGTGGTGACGTCAAGCGGACGGCCAGTGCCGGTAGTAACTAGAGTCATCTATCGAAAGTATTGGGATCGTGTTTAAGTGATAGTTGGGGAGGAGTGCCATGGAAAAGTTTGCGCCCGTAACACGGAGCGAAGACGGACAACCGGTACGTTATCTGATCGTGGATGACTCCGTGTTCGCCCGCAAGAACCTGGCCCGGATGGTGGAAACCTTCGGCGGACAGGTGGTGGGCGAAGCGGGCGATGGAGTCACGGCGATCAGCGAGTACGAACGGCTGACTCCCGATATCGTTCTGATGGATATCACCATGCCGCAGATGGAAGGCATCGAGGCGGCGGAGAAGATCGTGCGCGATCATCCGAGCGCGCGCATCGTGATGGTGTCGTCGGTTGGCTACCAGGAAAATATTGTCGCCGCCTTGCAGCGCGGCGCCCGTCACTTTGTGCAGAAGCCGGTGAAGGCGGAAGTGCTCTACGAAGTCATCAAGTACGTCATGCGGGACGATGGAACAACGGCGCGCGGTGCTGGCGCGGGAGCCTAGTCAATGCGGATGGACCTGATTCAGCCTTTCATCAACTCGGCCGACGCGGTACTGGCGCAGGGACTGGAATCGCCTATTTCCATCGAGAACCTGTCGATGGAAGAAGAGGCGTACCGGCGGAAGGGAATTGCCGCCGAAGTTTGTCTGACGGGCGAGATCGAAGGGCGGATAATTTTTGACGTAGACCAGCCAGCGGCGCAGCAACTGGCGAGCCGTCTGGCGGGCGTCGACGTCGCGGAGACCAATGATGATCTGGTACGCGAGGCGGTCTGTGAGCTTGCGAATCAGATTATTGGCAATGCCGTAACCACGCTCAACGACCAGGGATTTCACTTTCACGTTCGCCCTCCCGCCCTGCATATGTCAGAGCAGGGAAGCAAGGGCAGCGAAGACACAGAAGCGCTCGTGATGGGCTTCAAAACGTCCAGCGGAAATGTCTTTATGAATGTGGCACTGCGCTACCACCGGCGCCGGGCGGCGGATCGGGCTGCGGTTGCGGGGTAGGCAGCGGTTGGCAGTTAGCAATCAGCACTCAGCACTCAGCAGTCAGCTCTCAGCTCTCAGCTCTCAGCTCTCAGCTCTCAGCTCTCAGACCTTCCAGATGGATGCACCTTTCTCAACGACAAAATCCAGTGTTAAAAGCTAACGGCAAATGCTAATTGCTGCCCTACGGTCCTGCGATCAGAAAAATCGGATTCATTGGCGGGTTCTGCAGGGCTGGCGGAATCAGAGTCCGTACGCCTATCGGTGCCGTTATATTCACAAGATATGAGTCGGTTGACGTATTGATAATGTCGACCAGGCCTCCGTCGCAACTCGACAAATAGGCGCGCGTGCTGTCGCCGCCGGCTGCCATCATGAAGCGAAAGCCGCTGCCGAGCGGCCCTACGACATCACGCGTGTTGGCGCAGTCGGGAACGTAATACAGGGAAGTTGGGTTCGTCGCGTCCGGGAATCCCGGAATCGGAATCGACGGCGTCTGAATCGCGTTGTTCGTCGCGTTGATCACGGTCACCTGGGGGCAGATGTTGTCGTTCGCGTCGGTGTAGTAAGCCCCCACGTAAGCGCGGCTGCCATCCGGCAGCGCTGCCACGCCAAAGACCGTTAACGTCTGCGGACTGGTAAGCGCGCAGGGGTCTCCCGCGCTACGCGAACTGGGCGAAACCGTCGGAATCGTCAACGGTCCTCCTGCAAGGTACACTGGCGGAGACTGCGAAATATCAATGATCGCCACTTCCTGCCCGCCGGGAATATATAGCCGCAGCAGATTTGGGTCGTACGTCATTATGTTCGCGTTGGGCACGTTGATTGCCGTCTCGGCGAGCGTGTCGGGGCCGGCTGTCGTCGACGTATTTATCCAGGCGAGGGTGCCGGTGGTTTCTTCGAGCACATACACTGCCTGGCTGTCGGAGCGCGCCGCCAGCCAGATTGGCTTGTTCGATAACGTGCCGTTGATGAGGCGCGGTGATTCGTCGACCGTGTTGAAGCCACTGATCGTTCCGATGATCGTTCCCATGCCATTGTTCGCCACGTAGAGCTTCTTGGTGTCCGGCGTCTCCACGATAGCAACAGGTGCGGCGCCCGCTCCCAGCGGGATGGTATTCGTGATGCTATTAGTGGTGGTGCTGATTACGGCAATCGACGGGGTTACGGTGTTCGTGTTCGGATTCAGATAGTTCGGTAGCGAGACGTAGGCCTCATTGCTCTCGGTCGTGGCCACGAAGTTGGGCGCGGAATTCAACGGCATGCTGATCGTGCTGGTGCTGGCAATCGAGGTGTTGCTGAAGTTGAGCTTGGTCACAGAATCGCGCTGGGCGCCGGTCACGGACTGGTTTACCACCAGGATCTCACCGGCGCTTTGCTGCACCGCGTGAACGGGGGCGAGGCCGACGTTCGCGATGCTCTCATCCGAATCGCCCGAGACGTCGATCACCATGGCGGTGCCGAACACCGTATCTGGACCCGAAGAAGCGGCGTTATCGTTGATGGCAACCACCGTGTGGGCGGCCTGCGGATTGGGAAACGAGGGAGGATTCGGAATGATAATCGGACGAAAAGTGTCGCCGCAGCCCGTACAAATCATATAAACAAACAGCACACACCCCAACCAGAGAAACCGCTTCATTCAGACTCCAAGTGAAAATTGATGTTACGCGGAAACGGATATTGTATCGGGAACCGGGCCGCGAGGGGAAATCAGATAGGGTGGCAGATCAGGTTTCAAGGTTTCAAAGTTAGAAAGGTAAGCGAGGTTCTCACCTTGAAACCTTGCAACTTTGAAACCTTGAAACCTGGTTTTTCTGGATTTCACCCGCGGCCGCGTTTCGCCTTCGCTTGACCACGGGAGGGCATTTCCGCAACCTTTTCTGACGCGGCTGGCTTCTTCGTCTGGGCGAGGCTCTCCTTAAGCGCCGCCATCAGATCGACGACGGGAGCCATTTTCTTCGGCTGTTCAACGGCTTGCACTTCACCGCCCTCCAACTTCGTTTCGATCAGTTTCTTCAAATTGTCCTGAAATGTGTCGTGATATTTTTCCGGGTCCCACTCGTCGGCCAGCGCCTCGATGAGTTGATGGGCTACTTTGATCTCGGCCTCTTTGATTTCGACATCTGGGGCGCCGAAGGATTCGACCTCGCGTACTTCCTCGGCGTAGTACATGGTGTGCAGCATCAATCCGCCCTTATGCGGCCGGAGAAAAACCGTGTACTCGCGATTGTGCATGGTGAGCTTGGCGATGGCGACGTATTCGCTCTCTTCTAGCGCCTTAGTCAGCAGCGCATAAGGTCGGCGTCCCGCTTCTTCGGGGACCATGTAATACGACGATTCGAAGTACACGGGATCGACTTCGCTCGACTTCACAAATTCGAGGATTTCCATGGTCTTCGCCGTCTTCGGCTCGATCTTCTTGATCTCTTCGGGATCGACGATGACGTACTCGCCCTTACGATATTCGTAGCCCTTGACGATATCGCTGCGCTCGAGCACCTGATTGTCCAGTGGGCAAATGAGTTGCTGTTTCACCCGCTGATGATCCGTGCGGTGAAGCTGGTTGAACGATATGCCGCTCGAGCGCGCACCCGAGAATAAACGCACCGGCATCGAGATTAATCCGAAGGTTAGATATCCAGACCAGACGGAGGCCGCCATTGATTTCACCTCAAGCAGAGACGAGGCATCCCTCGTCCTCTCGTAACTACTGTCGTCATCGCAGACGCGGCTCGTCGCGTCCGTGCAAAAATCTGAGATGCGCAAATTTCCCCGAGCGTACAGAAGTTTAGCTTAAACAAGGCGCGGTTGCGCCCGCCAGATTACGGGCGAATCCAAAGGCCAAGCCCTATATAGCGGGGTCGCATATGGCCAGGCACCGAATATAGTGTTATCCATGGCGGATCGGGTAAATTGGCCGTCAGCTATCAGCTCTCAGCTATCAGTTGCCGGCTAACGTGAGATTCTAGTTGAGCCGGGAGCCGACAGCCGCTGACTTATTATGCTTAGCTCGTTTCTGGTCTATCGCTGGGCATCATCCACGAAACTGCTGGCCGTCGCCGCTGTCGTTACGGTGGCTTTCGCCATGCTGGCTCGCGTCTTGCGCGGCGCCAACCGGTCTGGCGCGGTGGCCGGCGGCATCGCTTGCTTTCTGCTGTTTGCCGGAGCCGGGCCCGTCGCTTTCATCGCGCTTGTCGTTCTATTTGCGATGACCTGGGGCGCGACCCGGCTGGGATATCAGCGGAAACTGGCGCTGGGGCTGGCCGAACGTAAGGATGGGCGGACCGCATGGCAAATCCTCGCGAACCTGACTGCGGCGGCGATCAGTTCTGCGGTTTACGGAGCGACGGGAAATCGGGCCTGGCTGGTCGCCATGCTGGCGTCTCTGGCGGAAGCCGCGATCGACACGATCGCCAGCGAAATCGGGCAATACCGACGCTCACGCGCGCGGATGATTACGACCTGGGAGCAGGTTCCGGCGGGAACCGACGGCGGCATCACAATTGAGGGCAGCTTGGCTGGAATGGCCGCCGGGATGGTGATTGCATTGGTCGGCGTTCTCGGCGGAATGATCGGGTTCTCCGAACTCTGGATTCCGGCGACCGCCGGATTCGCCGGAATGCTAATTGATAGTGTGCTTGGCGCAACACTGCAACGCCGTGGCTGGATCAGCAATCAGGCGGTGAATTTCTTAGCTACGCTGGCGGCGGCTGCGCTGGCGTATGCGATCTCGGCGGTTTAAATCTGTGGGAAAGTTCTCAGTTCTCGGTTCTCAGTAAGACCAATCAACCACGCTTTTCACTGAGATCTGGGAACCGGGAACTGAGAACACCTACGTTCTCTGCTTGACCCGATCAAGGAGCATGAAAACGAGCACGCCGAGGACGGCATTTGCCACGCATGACAAGAGTTCGTGCGGCCAACTCCATGCCATGCGCATTCCGACGAGGCCGCGGGAGATCAGGAAGTAGACAATCTCGTGCACGACATAAAAGAAAATTGTAATCAGGAATCGCGCTCCGGCATTCTCCACGTCGAGTTTGATTCCCAGCGAGGATGCGCCGAAACCAACGACCGTCTTGGAAATTCCGTAAAGGCCAATGGGCTGGTGGGTTAGTGCGTCCTGCATAATGCCGATCAAACTTCCGGTTAGCAAACCCGCCAGCGGATTGCGTCGCGCGGTTGCAAAGCCAATCACCACCAGTAGCGGCAGATCGAAAATCAGAAAGAAAGGAAAGCGCAGCGGTAGAAAAGCCTGCAGGAAAACGGCAGCCAGAGGAATTAGCACCGTCGCTGGGATGCTAAAACGGTAGACCTCAACCTGCTCGCCGGATGTGTAGGTAATGGCCACGTCAGTGCGGAGTATCCGGCGCGTCTGTTTGCGGTTTGGGATCGGCTGGAGGATTTACCGCCTTGGGGGGAACCTTAGCTGCGGTCGCCCGGCTTGCCGAAGGATCTCCTGCAGACGAGTCGGCGTTAGACGTATTTTGCGTGTCGGGCGCGACGCTGCTGGCGGCATCCCGAGGCGCCGGCTTGGGCTTGGATTTGGCCTCGGAGCCCGGTAGTGCAGGATTGGCGGTTTTCGTTGTGTCTGCGGCAGGCGAACCAGTTGTCGGCGATGATTTTGGTACGACAGTTCCCGGCGCGGCGGGTTTCGCGGTGCTTTCCGGCTTCGAGGGAACGCTCGGCAGACGCGCCGCCAGAATATCGATGGCGCGGGCGCCCCCCGCCTGCTCTGGTTGCGCCTGTCTTTCATCAATCTTCGTTACTACCAGCACTTCTTCCAGCCGGCTGAGATCGGCGGTCGGACGCACGTGGATGTTGAGAAACAAATCGCTGCCCGGTGAAACCTTGGCCACGGTGCCGACCGGCAGTCCTTTCGGGAAAATACCATCGCCGCCGCTCGTAAGCACCATTTCTCCGGGAGGCACGGTTTCATCGCTCATCACTCTGCCGAGCACCAGTTCGCCGGCGGGCGTCCCCATCAGAATGCCTTGCAGGCGCGTCTTGTCGAGAATGGCGCCCACGCCGCTGCTTTGATCGTTGATCAGCAGCACTTCCGAAGTGGCGTGGTAAACGTGGAGCACTTTGCCGACGATGCCGTCAGCCGTGATGACGGCCATGTCAGGCTTGATGCCGTCGCGACTGCCCTTGTCGATGAAAACCGAACGCGATAACTCGCTGCCGCTTCCTCCGATGACCTGCGCCGCCATGGTCTGGGAGATGAATTGTTCTTTGAAACCGAGCAACGCCTGCAAACGGCGCGCCTGGTCGGCGTCCTGGCTGATGCGTACACGCTCCAGACTCATGCGCTCAATTTCGGCCTTGAGGGCGCGATTCTCAGCGCGCACTCCGCGCAAATAGAAATAGTTATGCCAGATGTTGCCGGTAGAGGATTGCATCCACACGAGCGCTTTTTCGAGAGGCGTGACCGCGCCGATCGCCCAGATACGGATCAGTCGCGTAGGTTCGCTCGGGGTGGTCCGCTTGACCTGGACGGCCAAGCCCAGTACCTGGGCGAATAACACGCCTACCAGCACGATCAGATTGCGGTAGCGTCCGAGGACGGATTCCATAACAGCAGTTCTCAGTTCTCAGTTGTCAGTGAACCCGTCAACCTGAGATTAGTGCCCAAATGCAGATCCCACACTTCGTTCGGGATGACAATCCAAGAAAAAAGGCCTCCGCGCCAGGTTTGCAGTTCGTAGCTTACTCGATCGAAATCTTGCGCAGTAGCTTGAAGTCCGAGAGCATTTTGCCGGTGCCGAGCACCACGCTGCACAAAGGATCATCGGCGATCGAGACGGGCAATCCCGTTTCTTCGCGGATGCGCTTGTCGAGGTTCTTGATGAGTGCTCCGCCGCCGGTCAGCACGATGCCGCGGTCGCTGATATCGGCGGAGAGTTCCGGTGGCGTACGTTCGAGAGCAACGCGGATCGCATTCATAATGGTCGAAACACATTCACTCAAAGATTCGCGTATTTCACTGTCGTCGACGGTGATGGTCTTGGGCACGCCTTCGATCAGGTTGCGGCCCTTAATCTCCATCGTCAAAGGCTTGTCTAACGGATAGGCCGAGCCTATTTCCATCTTGATTTGTTCGGCCGTCCGCTCACCTACCAACAAATTATATTTGCGCTTCAAGTAATTCATGATGGCTTCATCCATCTGATTGCCGGCCATGCGCACGGAGCGGGAATAAACGATGCCGCTGAGAGAGATGACTGCGATGTCGGTGGTGCCGCCGCCAATGTCGACTACCATATTGCCGCTCGGTTCGGTGATCGGCAGCCCTGCGCCGATTGCAGCAACCATCGCTTGCTCGACAAGATGCACTTCGCTCGCCTTGGCGCGATAGGCGGAATCCATGACCGCGCGCTTTTCCACTTGCGTGATTTCAGAGGGCACGCCGATGACGATCCGCGGATGCACCAGCATCTTGCGGTTGTGCGCCTTTTGGATGAAATAGTTCAACATCTTTTCGGTGACCTTGAAGTCGGCGATGACGCCATCCTTCATCGGCTTGATGGCCACGATGTTGCCGGGAGTGCGGCCGAGCATCTCTTTGGCCTCTTTGCCTACGGCTTCCACCTCACCAGTGTTCTTGTTGATGGCCACGATTGAGGGCTCATTGACGACGATGCCCTTGCCGCGCGCGTAGACGAGTGTGTTGGCCGTTCCCAAATCAATGGCGAGGTCGCTCGAAAACATGCTGAAGAGCGAACGCAGATTGTGCGAACGCGATGAGCCGTTACTAAACCCGTTGTTGGACATATTAAAACTTCTCTCTTCCGGGAATTCGTCTCGCCCCTGCAACCTGGGACTTCGCCGGTCTCCGCGTGAGTCGTTCTCCCCTTATATTTCTATTCTACGTTTCTTACATTCTACTTCGATGTTGAAGAAAACTAGTTGTCAGTAGGACACCTGACACTTTCAACCCATTTCGTCAGCACGGCTT
>Ga0187859_10000809_pt1 | contig 20624 bp, 15 predicted proteins | sample June2016WEW_10_1_2_FD_133019 | JGI IMG/M metagenome (GOLD analysis project Ga0187859, IMG submission 133019) | Peatland microbial communities from SPRUCE experiment site at the Marcell Experimental Forest, Minnesota, USA - June2016WEW_10_10 | ecosystem: Environmental > Terrestrial > Soil >...
CAGGGTTATTGCTATGTTCCGAAGAACGTGCTGGCCGCCTCAGATCCCGAGTTTATTGCGGTGTTGCTGAAGGCTCCCGAAGGAGCTTAAGTGGGGCAGGGCCGTGCCCTGCCGAGTCCAAAGACAGCTCGCAGGGCACGGCCCTGCGCCACAGATGATTGTCGCTCACTACGTGCTGCAGAGCACCGACGACATCGTCCATCTTCGCCGAATCGTATCCATGGTCGTCATACCTGCGTTGCAGCTCGCCCAATTCCTCTTTCACTCGGACCAATCGATATTCGTCGCGGCTGAGGATGGGCGTTTCTGATTGAATGTGATCCACATCTGCGCGCACGCGTTCAAACAAGTGGCCGCGCCAAAAGCCTTCATCGCGGTCGCCTTGATGATAACGATCGTCCCGGTCCCGATCTTGCGCAAAGGTTGTTACGGCGAACAACAGCAAGCTGGAACTGACCAGACCCCTCAATACTAGGTGTTTCATGTATGCCTCCTCGCCCGGTTCGACGCTTTCGGGCGAGAGGATCGTTCATCGAAAGAGTTAACTGGGGGTTACAGAATGGCAGGCGAAAGCGCCTGGCGAAAGCGCCTGCCCCACGCCTACTGTTTCTCGATCCGCATGGCGTAGAAGGAGCGCCATACGAAAACCACCGAAATCACCATAAACACTGCCGCCAAAATATTGGTCAGCGTGGCGCCTTGCTCGTTGGTGAGCGAAACAGCCAGCGACACGGCCAGCAGTCCGAACAGCGTGGTGAATTTGATGATCGGGTTTAGGGCTACCGACGACGTATCCTTGAACGGATCGCCCACCGTATCGCCTACCACTGTGGCGTCGTGAAGGGGCGTGCCCTTCTGTTTCATCCCGGTCTCCACGATCTTCTTCGCGTTGTCCCAGGCGCCGCCCGCGTCCGCCATGAAGATGGCTTGGTAGAGCCCGAACAAAGCAATGGAGATCAAGTAGCCGATGAAGTAATAGGGTTCGATGAACGCAAAAGCGAGCGTGGCGAAGAACACCGTCAGGAAGATGTTGAACATCCCTTTTTGCGCATATTGCGTGCAGATCTCCACCACCTTCTTGCTGTCGGAGACGGACGCCTTGGTTGCGCTTTCCAAATGGATATTGGCTTTGATGAACTCCACTGCCCGGTAGGCGCCGGTGGTCACGGCCTGTATCGATGCGCCGGTGAACCAATAAATGATCGCGCCGCCGGTGATAAGCCCGAGCAGGAACGGCGGGTGCAGGATCGACAGATTCGCCAGCCGCTCGGGCTTCAGGCCGTCGGTCAATGCCATGATGATCGAAAAGATCATGGTCGTTGCGCCCACCACGGCGGTGCCGATCAGAACTGGTTTCGCGGTGGCTTTGAAGGTATTGCCGGCACCGTCGTTCTCCTCCAGGTTCTCTTTGCCCTTCTCGAAGTCGGGCTTGAAGCCGAAGTCTTTTTGGATCTCGGCCTCGATCCCGGGAATTTGCTCGATGGTCGAAAGCTCGAACACCGACTGGGCGTTGTCAGTTACGGGGCCGTAAGAATCCACGGCGATGGTTACCGGGCCCATGCCGAGGAAGCCGAATGCCACCAGGCCGAACGCGAATACGGCCGGCGCCAGCATCAGGGTCGCCAGTCCGAAGGTGCTGATCCAGTAGGCGATGGCCATCAATGCCATCATGGTTAATCCCAGCCAGTAAGCACTGAAATTGCCGGCCACCAAGCCCGATAGGATGTTCAGCGAGGCCCCACCTTCTTCGGACGAGATCACCACTTCCTTCACATGCGACGAATTCATGGAAGTGAACACTTTCACTAATTCCGGAATCACCGCACCCGCCAGCGTGCCACAGGTGATCACCGAGGAAAGTTTCCACCAGAGCGTGGTATCGCCGCCCAGGTCGGGGATGATCAGGCTGGATACCACATACGTTGCCGCGATGGAAACAATGGAAGTCAGCCACACCAGCGAAGTGAGTGGGCCTTCAAAATCCATCTTGGCAACGTTGGCGTAGCGCCGCTTGGCGATGAAGTCGTTGATAAAGTACGACGCGCCAGAGGAAACGATCATCATCACGCGCATGACAAAGATCCAGACCAGAAGCTGCACCTGGACCATCGGACTCTTGACGGCCAGCAGAATGAAGGTGATCAATGCGACGCCGGTCACGCCGTAGGTCTCGAATCCATCGGCGCTGGGGCCCACCGAATCGCCAGCATTGTCACCGGTGCAATCCGCAATCACTCCAGGATTGCGCGCGTCATCTTCTTTGATCTTGAAAACGATCTTCATCAAATCCGCGCCGATATCGGCGATCTTGGTGAAGATGCCGCCCGCCACGCGAAGCGCCGCCGCGCCCAGCGATTCGCCGATCGCAAACCCGATGAAACAGGGGCCCGCGTAACTGCCGGGAATAAACAACAGGATGAACAGCATGATGATCAGCTCGATCGAGATCAGCATCATCCCGATGCTCATGCCGGCCCTTAATGGGATTTCATTGCAGGGAAATGCCTTGCCGGTCAGGCTGGCGAAGGCGGTGCGCGAATTCGCAAAGGTGTTCACGCGTATGCCGAACCATGCCACGCCGTAACTGCCTGCAATTCCAACCAGGCTGAACAGCAGGATGATGATCACCTTCATCGCTTCCATGTGCGACAGCACGCCGAAGTAGAGCACCATGATCGCGCCGATGAACAACTCCAGGATCAACAGAAATTTACCTTGAGTTATCAAATAGGTTTTGCAGGTCTCGTAAATTAATTCCGAGATCTCGAGCATGGAGCGGTGCACCGGCAGATTGCGGAGTTGCGAATAAGTGAGCAAACCAAACAGAAGGCCCAGCGCGCATATGGCCAGCCCATACATGAGCAACGTTCGGCCGCTGGTGCCGCCGAGAAAGGTGGCCTGCGCGAGGTCGGGCAGCACCAGATGAGCTTCGCCGGCCTGTTCCGTTTGCGCCAACGCGGGCGAAGGCAAGCTCATCAGAATCACGAGCGCCATGAGCAGCGGCAAAACTAAAAGTGCAGCGCGCCGGAACGAGGGCACGCGTAGGGTCAGCATTCGGTTGAATCCTCCTGTAGATTTGGAAGAATTCCCCTGGTGAGGGGCTCTTACAAGACTGGTATCGCAGCAGCCTGAATACCTTTCGCCACGATACCGCATTGTATAACCCATCCGCAACAGGCGAGCTACATCACCTCTAGAATCAGACACTTGAGGTACAATGTTTCGGGTACGGTCAGGAGAATCGGATGATCCTGGCTCTGCGCCCGGCGCTCCAGAACTCGTAGCGTGAGGCCGGCATCGAGCGAAGCTGTCGCGACGATCTCAAGCAGCATTCCTTCACTCAAATGGTGCGAGCAAGAGCAGGTGACCAGCACTCCGCCCGGTGAAAGCAGCTCAAGCGCCCGGCGATTTATCTCTTTGTAGCCGGTGACGGCGCGATCCAGATTGTCGCGCGACTTGGCGAACGCCGGCGGATCCAGCACCACGGTTTCGAAGCGGCGGCGGCCTGAAGCATAGCCGGCGAGAACATCGAACACGTCGGCTTCCCGGAATTCGACATTGGGGATTTCATTGGCGGCGCGGTTCAGCTCCGCGGCTTTGAGACTGGCCTCGGAACTATCCACTGCCTCCACCGAATCGCAACGGGAAGCCAGGTGCAGCGCGAAGCCGCCGCTTGAAGTAAAGCAATCGAGGGCCCGTCCGTGGGCATAGCGCGCCGCAGCCAGGTAATTCTCGCGTTGATCCAGGAAAATGCCGGTTTTTTGACCGTGGAGAAGATCGGCGTGTAGCTTGAGACCGTTCATTTCCACTTCAATGCTGGCGGGAACTTCGCCGGCTAGGACGCCCGTCTGAAGCGGCAGGGCTTCCTTCTTGCGCACCGCCGCATCGTTGCGCTCCACGATTCCCAACGGTTGGAACAGTTCCTGAATCGCGCTCACTATTTCGGGCTTGGCGCGATCCATGCCCTGGTCGAGCGTCTGCATGCTGATGTATTCGCCGTAGCGGTCAATCACCAGGCCTGGCAACTGATCCGCTTCGCCGTGCACCAGACGATAGGCGCTGGTGTTGGTTACTACTTTTTTGCGATAGGCTTCGGCCGCTCGGAGCCGGCGCAAGTAGAAGGCGAGGTCAATGGTCTCGGCGCGATCCGACAGCAGACGCAGCGAGATTTGTGAGGAATTGCTGTAGTGGGCCGTCCCGAGCGTCTTGCCGTTTGGATCGATCACCAGGACCGCATCGCCGGCTTCCGATTGGCCGTGATCCAAAACATCGCTCGCGAAAATCCAGGGATGGCCGGAAGCGACACGGCCAGCCGCTTTCCGGCTGACGCGCACTGTGTGCAAGTTTCTAGTCTACCCATAACCAGAAACCAGAAACGAGAAACCAGAAACGGATTTTCTTACTTCACCGGCAGCAGCACCGGGACACTGGAAGCTCCGCTCGCGCTGACGATCACCGGCTGATTCCCGGCGGCCAAACCAGCGGGAACCTGCGCATTCACTTGATAGAGTCCCACGAAGCCCGAAGCTAACCCGCTGAAGCTAACCGGGGCCGCGACTCCGCCGATTGTGACCGTGGTGGGAGCGATTGTCTTTTCCTTGCCGGAACCCGCCGCGCCGTCCGCAATTGCCGGAGAAACCGCGCCTAGGTTCGTGCAGAAAATCAACACCACTTCACCCGGCGAGACGGGATGAGCGGTATCCGCCAACTGGAAATTGGCGTGGAGCACAACTCCGAACGTGTCGTTGCCAATGTTGTAAGCGAAGACTCCTGGTTGAGCGCCCAGCACGGGAACGCTAACCGTGGGACTCAGTGCGCCGTTGTTCACCACCTGCAATACGGCGCTGGATTTGCCGGCTAGTTCCCAAGGCACCTGAAAATTGATCTGCTGCTGGCCATTCACGTTGTCGACGGCGAATATGGGCGCGCTCAGCGTGTTGTTTATCTTCACGGAAGTCTCCAATAGTTGAGTGGGCAGCGGTAGTCCCGAGGCCAGGTTGATGCCTTTCCCCGACGTCAGGTTGGATCCAAAGAGCGTGGCCATGCCGCCTGGAACCAGGCCGCCGGAAACAAAGCTGGCGGCGTTGACGATGCCCTGTGGGCCGTTGCCCACCAGAGGACCGGAAGGAGTGAGTTTGCGAACCCGATGGTTGTTCCGGTCGACAACCCAGACATTCCCGCGAGAATCCGTCGCGACACCATAGGGATTGTCGAGCTCCGCGGAATCGCCGGGGCCGCCGTCGCCCGAAAAGCCGTTCGTCGAGCCGCCGGCGATGGTCGAAATAACGCCGAATCCATCCACCATGCGGACCACGTTGTTGAAGTTGTCGGCGATATAAAAATTCCCGGAGTTGTCTGCCGCGACGCCGGTGGGGATGGACAAAAGCGCTGAGGTAGCTGGGCCAAGATCGCCACTGTATCCGTTGGTGGTGCCTGAGCCGGCCACGGTGCTGATATTTCCGTTCGCGTCCACCATACGGATCCGATTGTTGGACGAATCCGCGATGAGCATGTTGCCTGAGCTCGTGAACGTAACGTCCCAGGGGTAGGACATGGTGGCCGAAGTGGCCGGGCCTCCGTCGCCGGAGAAGCTTCCGTTGTTACAGGGATTCAGGCAAATCGGACCGCTGCCGGCCACGGTGGTGATGTTGCCGCCAGAGACTTTTCGGATACGGTGATTGGAGGAATCTGCGATATAGAGATCGCCGGCGGAATCGAATGCCAATCCAGTGGGATTGTTCAAGAGCGCCGCTGTGGCGGCCGCGCCGTCACCGTTGAAGCCCGCGGTATTGGCGGTGTTCACCACGGTGCTGATGTTTCCTTGGCTGTCCACTTCGCGGATCTGGTTTTCGGTAGCGATGAAGATGTTGCCGGAGTTATCCGCAGCCACTGCAGCGGGCGCGTTGACCCCGGCCGATATCGCCGGCCCTCCGTCTCCGGACCCGACTGCGGAACCCGTGCCCGCCAGTGTTTCGATGATGCCGGCCGAATTCACCTTGCGGACGCGGTTATTGATGGTATCGGCGATGTAAATGTTTCCGGCGCCGTCGAACGCCGTGCGATCCGGGAAGTAGAGCGTAGCGGCCAGGGCTTGTCCGCCATCGCCTTGCGCGTGGCTCGCACCAGCGAACGCATAAATCAATCCCGCAGTTACTGTGCGAATTCGATTATTTCCGTAGTCGGCGACGTAGACTGTTCCGGAGCTATCCAGCGCTACGCCCACCGGGTTATCCAACTGCGCAGAGGTAGCCTGGCCGCCGTCGCCGCTGTAGCCTTGCGTGCTGCCGGCGAACAGAGTGATGATTCCGGATGCCGCCGTCACCTTGCGGATTGAATTGTTGACGAAATCGGGGATGTATAAATTGTTCTGCGCGTCCACTGCCACGTCGAGTGGATTGCCGAGCGCCGCGGCGATGGCTGATCCGCCGTCGCCGGTGGCGCCGAACGTCCCGTTTCCGGCGACCGTGTTGACGATGCCGTTCTTCGCGAGCACTTCACGGATCTTATGGTTGAAGCCATCGGCTATAAACAGATCGCCGGCAGAGTCGAAAGCCAGGCCGAAGACATTTTGGAAGGTCGCTGACGTGGCCAGACCGCCATCCCCAGCGCTCCCGGATTGGCCGACAATTCCGGCGAAGGTAGTGATGATGCCGCTCGATACCGTGACTTTCCGAACAGCGTCGTTGGTAACATCCGAAAAATAAAAGTTGCCCGCCGAATCCACTACAACAGTGCCGTTCGTGTTCAGCCCTAACATTGCATTTGTGGCCAGCCCGCCGTCGGCCGTGGAACCGGATTGCCCGTTGCCTGCAACGGTTGTGATTACCCCATTGGCGTCCACTTTCCGAATTCTCAAGTTGCCGGAGTCATAGATGTAGATGTTTCCCGCTGAGTCAATGGCCACGCCGCTGGGCGAGTCGAGTTGCGCAGCGGCCGCCGCGGCCCCATCGCCAGTGAAACCGGATGTTCCCGTCCCTGCGATAGTGGTGATGGTGCCGCTTACAACTTTGCGAACGCGGTGGTTGTCGGTATCGGCGATGTAGACATTGCCTTTGCCGTCCAGCGTTACACGCGTGGGATAGGCCAACAAGGCCGCGGTCGCGGGTCCTTGATCCCCGGAAGGATATTCGCCAATCACCGTGTTGATGGTGAAGGGATAGATTTGCGCCGCGGCTCTCTGCTCCGGGCAGAAGCAAAGAGTCGCGGCTAGTACTGCGGCGGACAGGTTCTTATGCAAGCATTACCGCCCTACTTCGCCGGCAACTGCACTGTTTGGCTCGAAACGCCATTGATGCTCAGCACCAAAGGCTGGTTGCCGGACGCCAGGCCGGTTGGGATCTGCATGTTCACCTGGTACAGGGCGACGAAGCCGGGAGCTGTTCCGCTGAAGCTGATCGAAGCGTTCTGGCCGCCTAACGTAGCAGTAGGTGTTGCGACGGTTGTTTCGGCGCCGGTTCCAGGCTCGCCGTCCTTAAGAGCCGGAGAAATGGCGCCCAGGTCAACACAGTAAATCAACACTGTCTCGCCCGCCACAACGGGATGGGCGCTATCCGCCAATTGGAAAGTGGAGTGAAGTACAACGCCGTAGCTGACGCCTCCTACGTTGTAGGCGATTACGCCCGGCTGCGCGGCGAGCACAGGAACGTCGACGGGCAAGCTGGAGGAGCCGTTGGTAATGACCTGCAGCAAGACGCTGGAGAGAGGAGCAATCTCCCATGGCACCTGGAAGTTGATCTGCTGGGTACCGTTCACGTTATCCACAGCGAAAATCGGCGCGTCATACATGCCGTTGAATCTCACGCCGGTTGTTAAGAACTCGGTTTTGAGCGGCAATCCCGACGCCAGATTGATTCCCGTCGCGGTGGTCAGGTTCGATCCAAAAAGAGTGGCCATTCCGCCGGGAACCACGCCGCCGTGGATGAAGCTAGCCGCGTTCACCACCGAATTCGGGCCGGGAACCAGCGGATTCGTCGTAACCAGTTCCCGAACGCGATGATTCAGGCTATCGACGAACAGTACATTCGCGTTGGGATCAACCAGGATGCCCCAAGGTTTGTAGAGCTGGGCGGACGTGCCGGGCCCACCGTCGCCGGAGAAACCGGCCGTGTTGTTACCGGCGATGGTATTGATATAACCGAAACCGCCAACCACCCGGACTACCTGATTGGCGGAATCGGAGATGAATAAGTTCCCCGAAGCGTCCGCAGCCACGCCTAACGGCACGTCCAATAGGGCAGCCGTGGCCAGCCCGCCGTCGCCGCCGTATCCCCGCTTTCCGCCCGTTCCAGCCACGGTGTTGATAGTACCCTTGATCACTTTCCGGATGGCGTGGTTGTTTGAATCTGCGATAAGAATATTACCGGCGCTATCCAGTGCCACGCCGTAAGGGAAGGACAGAGTGGCCGAAGTGGCTGGTCCTCCGTCTCCGCTGAAACCTCCTACGCTGCAGGGGTTCAGGCAGGTCCCTCCGCTGCCCGCGACGGTGTTGATATTGCCGGCCGAGATCTCCCGGATACGATGGTTGTAACTGTCGGCGATATAGAGATTGCCGGCGGAATCTATGGCCAAGCCCTGAGGCGTATTCAACAACGCCGCTGTGGCTGGTCCGCCATCGCCCGAGAATCCAGCCTTGAAGCTGCTACCAGCAATTACGGTGACGTTCCCTTTACTATCCACTTTACCGATTATTTCGTTGCTGCCAGTGAAGTAAACGTTGCCGGAGCTATCCACAGCCACTGCTTGCGGCGCGCCCACCTTGGCGAGAGTGCTGATTATGCCGGCGGGCGTCACCTTGCGAATCGCATTGTTATTCGTGTCCGCGATGTAAAGATTCCCGGCGCTATCCTCTGCGATGGTCTGTGGGAAATAAAGGTAGCCTGCCGTGGCCTGCCCCCCGTCTCCCTGCAAGTGGTCGGCCCCGGCTACTTCATTTATGAGTCCCTGGCTCACATACCGGACGCGGTTATTCAACAGATCGGCGAAATAGACGGCACCCGAGCTGTTCACTGCTACGCTAATCGGACCACTCATCCCGGCGGACGTCGCTTGGCCTCCGTCACCACTGAGGGTGCCTCCCAGTTTTATGTTGCCGGCGATGGTGTTGATGGTGGGAGCGGCTCCCGCAGTAATTTTGCGGATCTCGTCGTTGGAAAAATCTCCAATGTAGAGGTTCCCTGCCGCGTCGACAGCGATACTGTATGGATAGTTGAACAACGCCGCCGTGGCTGGGCCGCCATCTCCAGTGGAGCCAGCACTCCCCGCGGTTCCGGCGATTGTTGTTATGGTGTGGTTCAGGGCCGATACCTCTCGGATCTCCTGATTGAAACTGTCTGCAATGTAAAGATTGCCGCTGGAGTCAACTGCCACGCCGAAAGGGTAGAACAGGAGTGCGGAGGTAGCCGCGCCTCCATCGCCAGTCGACCCGTTTTTCCCGATCGTCCCGGCAATTGTATTGATGTTGCCATTACTTACCGTAACTTCGCGGATCACGGAGTTAAGCGAGTCGGCTATGTAGAGGTTGCCGGCCGCATCCACCGCCAAACCGCTGCCCGTGTGTAAGGCTAACTTGGCTTGCGTGGCTGGCCCACCATCTCCGGTGCCTCCGCCCGCTCCTGCTGTACCCGCAAACGTATTGATGTTGCCATTACTACCCACTTTGCGAATAACCGCGTTGCCGACGTCGGTGAAATACACGTTGCCCAAGGTATCGGCTACTACGGAGCCCGGACCGTTGATCTGCGCGCTGATAGCCGCGCTTCCGTCCCCACTGAATCCGGCGACCCCCGTCCCGGCGATGGTGGTGATTACACCGGTAGCGAGCACCACCTTCCGAACTCTATTGTCAAGATAGTCGGCGATGTAAAGGTTGCCGTTCGCATCCAAGGCTATGCCGTAAGGAAACGACAAGAGCGCTTTCGTCGCCGGTCCGCCGTCCCCGATGGGGTACTCGCCGGCCACGGTGTTTATCGTGTATTTGTATTCTTGTGCCGCGGATCTATTCGCCAGACTCAAGGAAAGCGCGACGCCCACGAGTAGCGTTGACAAAGTTCTTCTCACGACGTTACCTCCGGATCGGACGCCTTGGGGAATCCGCTCGCTCTATATAGCGCAAACCGGTGGAGAATTGCATCAGCTTTTTTCAAGCAAGGAAAATCGATGTCAACCCGTTTCTTACAGCTTCAAACAGGAGTACAATAGCCCTGCGATGCGTTGTTATAAAACTTTTTTCTTCCTTCTTCCTATGTGCGTGTACGCGCAGCCCCAGTACATGATCCAGGACCTAGGCTCGTTGCCCAACTTTCCATCCTGCACCGGCACGGCGATTAGCCAGGCGGGAAACGTCACAGGATACTGCAATGTTGTGGGCGGTTCAATTTTTTTCGGTACGGCATCCCATGGCTTCCTGTATTCCAACGGTGTCCTGACCGATCTGGGTCCGACGGGTAAACCGACTGTTCCTACCGGAGTGAACGATTCTGGACTGGTTACGGGAGCGTACGTCACGATTAATCTGCAGTCGGGTATCACGGTCGCGCCATTTAGCTATCAGAATGGATCCATTCAAACGTTCGCCGGAGTTCCGTCTAATGCCGCGCCCTTTGGACTTACCAACGCAGGGCAAGCCGCAGCGACCCAAATTCTTGCCGCGGGCTTCAACTTCTTTATCGCGAGCCAAGCTTACCTAGTCACCGGGAATGGCACTTCGATGGCCCTCCCAGCATCGGGGGCATCGCAAGCTGTAGCCTTTGGAATTAGTCCCGCAGGTGTTTGGGTGGCAGGAGCCACCCCCAATGTGATCGAGCAGTCGCTGGCGACTCTGAAGCCAGCGCTTTGGCACAATGGAGGATTTCAAGCCTTGCCTCTGGCGCCCAACTTCGACTACGCCTCGGCCACTTGCGTCAACGATTCTGGAATGGCTGCCGGAGCGGGATTTACCTTCGATTTCACCGCGCTTCAGGATCCCAACGCAAGCCAGCACGCAGTGCTGTTCACGAATGGCGCCGCTACCGACCTGGGGACGCTGCCGGCCGATAAGAGCAGCGCCGCCCTGGCGATCAACAATTCCGGAACTGTGGTCGGATTCAGTAGTTCTCAGACTCCGGACATATCGCTCTTTTTTGCCCCCCTGCTTGAATTTGCAGCGTCCACTTCGCACGCTATGGTCTACACCAACGGCACCATGTACGACTTGAACCGCCAACTGGTGAACGGCTCGGGATGGCAGCTCACCGCGGCAAGCGGGATCAATAACGCCGGCCAGATTGTCGGAACAGGAATCATCCAGGAGCAGCAGCACGCCTTCCTGCTGACTCCGGTCGTTCTTCCGCAGATCAACTCGGTGGTGGGTGGGGGCCTGCATGTACCGCCTGTCAACAGCATCTCCGCAGACGGATTGTTCACCATTTTCGGTACTGGTTTTGCCGATTCATCCGTGATGCGGAACGTCACGGGCTCCGATTTGACGAACAACGCATTGCCCACGAATCTGGCCAACGTTTGCGTCGAAGGAGGGACCGCGCGTTGGGGATTGATCTACGTCTCAGCGACCCAGATCAACGCAGTGGCGGATCCATTGTCGACCGCGGGAAACCTGCCTGTTTCGGTGATCACCAATTGCGGGCTTGCGAATGAGACTCCCACGGCGCCGTTCCCTGTTCCCGTGGCAGCCGAAACGCCGCAATTCTTCTTCGGCGTGGGAAATGAGATTGCCGCGGTGGAAGCTACAGGCGCTAACACCGGCGCCGCCATCACTCCTGCAACACCTGCGCACGCGGGCGACATATTAACGGCCTATGGCACCGGTTGGGGCGCCACCACGCCGGCCGCCGTGATTGGTAGTCTGGCCGCCGCCGGGGCCAATATCACGGGGCAGTACACGCTGACGGTGGGGGGCCAGACCGCAGTTGTCTCTTATGCCGGTCTGGCGCCTACTTTCGCCGGGCTTTATCAGATCAATTTCACGGTCCCGTCGGGTCTTACGGCAGGCAACCAGCCAATCGTGCTGACTATAGGCGGCGTTGCAACCCCCACGGGAGCGTTCCTGGCGGTTCAATAGGTAGGTACCGTTCACTACGGGGTACTAAACAGCAAAACCTTAGACTCAATACAAGGCTAACGTTACGGTACCTACCAGCCGATGAGAAACAGGTAGGATCAGGTCCGCGTACCATCCAGTAACCTGCTCCAACGTAAAACGGGGAACTGCGTGAAGATTTTAATAGCAGATGACAGCCTGGTCTCGCGGCATCTGTTGGAAGCCACCTTGCGGAAGTGGGGCTATGATGTTGCAGTGGCTTGCGATGGGGAGGAGGCTTTGGCGCTGCTGCAAAAAGACGACGCGCCTGCTCTCGCGATCCTGGATTGGATGATGCCCGGGATGACGGGTCTGGAAGTGTGCCGGCGAGTCCGGGTGCGCGCCCGAGAACCTTATACCTATATCTTGCTGCTGACATCGAAGAGCCAAAAAGAAGACTTGATCGAGGGGATGGAAGCGGGCGCCGACGACTACATCACGAAACCTTTCGACCAGCACGAGCTGCAAGTCCGGCTGCGCGCCGGAACGCGGCTGGTGGATCTACAAGCGGAGCTGTTGTCGGCCCGGGAGGCCCTGCGGGAACAAGCCACCAAGGATTCTCTCACGCATCTGTGGAATCGCAGCTCAATCTTCGACATCCTCTGCCGCGAGTTGGCGCGCGGGCAGCGCGAACGCTCACCCGTTGGCGTAGTGATGGTGGATCTTGACCATTTCAAGAACATCAACGACAACTACGGCCACTTCGCTGGAGACGCCGTCCTTTGCGAAGCCGCGCGTCGCATGCAGAATGCGATCCGGCAATACGATTCGATCGGCCGTTACGGTGGGGAGGAATTCCTCATCCTATTGACGGGATGCGACGAAGAAGCCAGTTGGGCCCAGGCGGAACGTCTGCGCAAGCAACTTACGCAAGTTCAGATGTCGCTGCAGGAAAGCTCAGTCGGCGTCAGCGCCAGCTTCGGAGTCACCACCGCACTTCCGGATCAACCCTGGACACCGGAGGAGTTGATCCACAAGGCGGACGAAGCGCTGTATCTGGCCAAGCGGCGGGGACGCAATCGCGTGGAATTTCTGGCTCACGGTTCTCAACCAGCACCCGCCATCACGATCGTCGAAACAGAGACCGTGGTGAGATAGCGGCTGCGCGCCGCGAATCCAGAATTCAGAATTCAGGAGCCAGAATGAGGAAGGGCTTCTTCTTGTATTCTGGATTCGGGACGCGAAGCGGCCCTTCTGGATTCTCGCGCCGCGCCGCTACCGCTTTTGCGCTACCTGGAAGTGGCTCAACGTTGCCGCATAGCTCGCCACGCCCTTGTACAGCGATTCAGCCAGCCTTTGCCGATACTCGGCCTTTTTCATAATGCTCTCGTCGTGGGCATTGCTGATGAATCCAATCTCGGCCAGCACTGAGGGCATCGAAGCGCCGATCAGCACGACGAAGGGCGCCTTGCGCACACCGCGATCGCGCGAGTGGACATCGTTTTTGACCGAAAACGAATAAAGCGCCGATTGAATCCGGTTCGCGAACTCGCGCGATTCGTCCACTTTGTCCCTCAGCGCGATCTTCTCCAGCAGATCTTGCAGCTCGAAAATGCTCTTCTGCGAACCGGCGTTCTCGCGAGCCGCTAAATCCAGCGCGGCTTTCGACGTGGTGAAGTTCAGATAGTAAGTTTCGACACCGGCCGCGGAGGGTATCGGCGAAGAATTCGCGTGAATCGAAAGAAACAGATCGGCCTTGGCTTGGTTCGCGATTTCGGTGCGCTGCTCGAGCGGGATGAACGTGTCATCCGATCGCGTGTAGATCACCTCGCTATTCATCCGCTCCTCAATCAACGCACCCAAGCGCTTGGAAACATCCAGCACCAGATCCTTTTCGCGCAACCCCTCCGGCCCCATGGTCCCTGTGTCGTGCCCGCCGTGACCGGGATCGATTACAATCCGGCCAACCTTCAAACCCAGCACGCGGATCATGGAACGTCCACCGGTGGAATTGCGTTTGGCTGGGAGCGCCGCGGTCTCAGGAGCAGGCGCTGGAACAATAGCCGACGAAGGCGCAATTGGCGAAGCTGCCGGCGTCACTTTGGCCAGCACAGCGGCCGGCGCCGGGCGGACCGGTGGAGGCGAGAGTTTGGGAATGACGTTGGCGACATCTGACGCAACGCCGGGGCGGGCCGCGATTGGCGGCGGATCCACGAATAGCGGTGCTGTGCGCCGGGCGGATGCCTCAATCGCGGCGCTAGCCGGTGGTGCTGTGAACGGGCGATACGCCGGCGCTCTTGACTCCGCCACTTCGGCTTCAATGGGCGGATTTGGCGTCGCCGGTGCGGGCGCGCCCGTGGCGCGAACCTCAATGATCAGCCGATTGGGATTGTCCAAGTGAGACGTGGTGGCATCTGCGCTGCGTTCCAGATCCAGCACCACGCGTGTGACGCCATGTTGCGTCTCCGCCACGCGGATTTGCCGCACCAGCGTGTCCGACACCGGGATCACCGTCATCCCCTTGGGTCCCAGCGTGGGCTTGGCGCCCACCAGATCGAAGAAGAGCCGTTCCGGATTCTCCAAACGGTCCGATCGAATCGAGAAGTCACCGTCGGACTCGATCGCGATGCGTGTGACATCGCCGAGCGACCAGAATCGAACCGCCGTGATGTGGTGCGGCTCAGCCCGGTCGCCAGCCGGAAGTAGGGCCACGGCCATAAACAGCGATATCAGAGTGCTCAGACACCAATACGCTCTACATCGCAGGGCTTGCTCGCCGGCAGGCTGGCGGGGGAGATGGAGCATATCTGGATGATGAACCTATCGAGTTGCCAGGTGCAGCCGGCCCTCCGAATCTAGATATTGAACTACGTGCCGGGTTTCTTCCCCGGCGGGCTTTGCATCATCGGCGGATTTGGCCGGTGGGGTGGACATTTCGGCCGCGTGCTTCTTGGCTTTACTGAATTTGGCGCCAACTTTATCTACGTAACTCTGGGTTTCCCGATACGGCGGCACATCGCCGTACTTGCTGACGGCCCCTTCGCCGGCGTTGTAGGCCGCAATCGCCAGCCGGTCGTCCTTGAATGTATCCTGCAGGAATTTCAGATACCGGACGCCGCCCTCAATGTTCTGCTTGGCATCGAACGAATTGGTCACTCCGAACCGGCGGGCGGTAGCCGGCATCAATTGCATAAGACCCTGGGCGCCTTTCGGCGACGTGGCATACGGATTGTAATTGCTCTCCACCTGAATTACCGAATCCACCAGAAACGGGCTGACGTCGTGATTCTTCGCTGTCTCTTCCACCATACTGCGGACGTCTGTCTCCGGCGAATCGCTATCCGCCGGCTTCGCCTTGACCACAACACTTCGGACTAAGCGGCCCGTGCGGGCATCGGATCGTACCACGGACACCGCGCGCGGCGTGGGTGAGTTCGGGGACGCGGTTTCGCCTTTTGCGAGCGGCAAAATCGCGTTTGCCAAAACCACCGTACCGAGAACAAGTTCCGAACAAAATCGCATCCTCTTGTTTTATCCGATTATAACCGGAATTCTCCAATCCGCAAGCGCCCGTCCTTCTGGGCCTGGCCTCCGGGGCCGGTTTTCAGAAAGCCCAATGCTATTATTCTCTCATGCCATGGTCCGGATTCGTGTTGGCCGGGGGCGGGAGTTCCAGGATGGGGCGCGACAAAGCCTTGCTGCCCTATCGTGGAACCACTCTGGTTGAGCACTTGGCGCGGGTTGTACAAGAAGCTGCCGGCGCCGTAGCCCTGATTGGTGCCCCGGACCACTACCGCAGCCTCGGTTATCCGGTTTATCCGGACAAATTTCCCGGGTGTGGACCCCTGGGAGGAATCTACACCGCCTTGAGCGTATCCTCCACGGACTGGAACCTGATCGTAGCTTGCGACATGCCGGGCATCTCCGCGGATGTTCTTCGAACCCTGCTCGGGAGCGCCGAGCAATCGGGCAAAAGTTGTGTCGTCGCCACCGGGCCTACTGGCGATCCGGAACCGCTTTGCGCCGTTTACCATCGCAGCTGCCTGCCGGTGCTGGCTCGGGCGATTGAAGAGAAACGGTTTAAAATGAGGGATTTAGTGGCGCAATTAGACCGGACGTTGAAGCCCGTGGATGCATCCGCGCTGGCCAACGTCAACACGCCCGCCGAGTGGGCCGATTTCGAGCCGAAACCAACCAGATGACCGAAAAACTCCATTACATCGAGTTCCGCCATGTTTATAAGACGTTCGATCACCCCGTTTTAGTCGATTCCAACTTCTACGTCGACGTAGGTGAGACGTTAGCCATCATCGGCCGCAGCGGCGTTGGAAAATCCGTGAGCCTGGGACACATCATGGGATTTATCAAACCCGATCAGGGACGGGTCTTTGTGGCCTATCAGGACATCACCGATTTTGACGAAGCCCAACTGCGCGAGATCCGGAAAAAGGTGACCATGGTGTTCCAATCCGGCGCGTTGTTCGACTCGCTGACGGTGGCCGAGAACATTCTCTTTTCGCTTGAGCTGCGTAGCGACTACGACGAGAAAAACAAGGAAGACGTGGTGGACGGGCTGCTATCGCTGGTGGATCTGCTGCAGTTTCGGGATGTGTATCCGGCGGATCTCTCTACCGGCCACAAGCGCGCCGTGGCCATCGCCCGCGCCCTCGCCGCGCAGCCGGAATGCATCCTCTATGATGAACCCACCACCATGGTGGATCCCATCATGTCGGACACGTTGATCAAGCTGATGCTGAAGCTGAAGTACGATCTGAAACTGACGGGCTTGGTTGTTACCCACGATTTGGACCTGATGCGCAAAGTAGCCGATCGCGTGATGTTCCTCTACGAGGGCAAAGCCATCTATTTCGGCGCCGTGAAGGATCTGGAAAAATCGGATCATCCACACATTCGCGAGTTCCTGGCTATGGACCGGGTGGAGTTGGTGCCCGGCCAGTAGTGGCTCGGAAAGAGCGTCTCCTGTTCGGAAGAGCGCTACCGAACCGCGACCGTAAGGGAGTCGGTGCCTCGGCCATTTTTCCACCGTTCCGGCGACCTAGAAAAAATCACATCGGCCAGAGCACCGACTCCCTTACGGTCGCGGTTCGGTCAGGCTCTCTAAACATGAGACGTGCTTTTCGATTCCAGCGCGCGCCGCAAGGCCCGCAATCCCTCCACGATCGCTCTGCGTTCGGCGGGTTTCGCGCGCTGCAACGCTTCCACCAGCGGATGCACCACCAGCGTGGGCAGCCTGTCGCGCACATAGTCCCGCACCACTTTCGACGCGACAATCAGGTTGACGCGATGATCCTTCTTGTCCTTTTGGCGCTCCACCAGCCCCTGTCTTGCGAGGCGATCCACAATTCCCGAAACGGTGCTGTGCGCGAGACCCACCTGACGGCTGGCTTCCTTTACGCTTAGCCCACCGGTCGTTACTACGGCTTCCATGACGCTGCGCTGCGGACCCGTCAGCCTGCCGCGCGCAAACTCGGCCTCCACCGGCTGTTGCAGCGTGCGCCGGACGGCGCGAAGATGTTGATCGATCTCGTGCGCCAAATGGATTAGTGCTTTATTCGGTTTCATAGGGGTCTCATCAGATTACGAACGGGATCAGCGCTTTCACGCGCCGTTTGTACTCTGCATACTCGGCGCCGAACTGCTGTTGCATGAACTTTTCTTCCAGGCGCGACTTGAACCACCAAGCCAGGAACGCGAGCGGCAATGCCACCAGGCCACGCACTTCGCCCAATACCAGGGCAGTCCCGAGCAACCCCAGTAGAAAGCCCGAGTAAATGGGATGGCGCACTACGGCATATGGACCGCTCTGAATCAGTTGGTGCTCCTCTTTGATGGTGACGTTCGCGCTCCAGTTTCGCCCCAGGAATACACGCGCCCAGATCGCGAATCCGGTGCCGGCCAGTGTGAGCGCTAAACCGGTATATGCGATGAGAGTCGAATCGGGAACGAATCGCCAGGCCAGTGGACCGATGGCCACGCTCGGGTTGAACAGCAGCACAAACGCGGCCGCGGCGAATGAGATATGCACGAGGCGCGATCCCCAGCTCTGGACCTGTGCGGTGCGCTTGGTCCGGGCTGCGCCAATCAGCCAGACGATGCCCACCACCACCCAGGCAGCGTTCACAATATGGTGCAGATTCGGCTGCATATAATCCGTCGTATACGACGCGTCGTGTACAACTCAAATGTAACAAACGTGTTTCTGCTTTGTCAAGAACTGTAAACGCCAGAATGAAGTAACGTAAAGAGAGAGTGGTTCGTCTGGTAGTTTTGCTTCCGATCTCTTTGTAAGGATTCCTATGTTTCTGTCTAAACGCGTCCGGCCAATGCTCCTGATATTCGCCTCAGTGGCGGCCACGGCGTGGGCGCAGCAGGATCCATCGTCTGCGACGCCTGCGTCTCCACCACCAGCAACCAGCCCGGCTCCGATACAACCGGGTCAAACGCAAGCGCCTCCCGACAAGCGTGTATTCGGGGTGTTACCCAACTACCGCACCGCCAATGAAACGGCCGTATATACTCCCATCAGCGCTAAACAGAAATTCGTCATTGGCCTCAAGGACTCGTTCGACTACCCACTGTTTCTGCTGGCAGGCGCGTTCGCTGGAGAGGGGCAATTGACCAATCAGAATCCGTCGTTCGGCCAAGGCATGGCAGGGTTCGGGCGGCGGCTGGGAACGGGTTATGCGGACCAAGCCATCGGAAACATGATGACCGAGGCCATCTTTCCATCCCTGTTGCGCGAGGACCCGCGCTACTTCCGGCGGGGGCAAGGTTCTAAGTTGGGACGTACCTGGTATGCCCTCACGCGGGTCATGGTGACGCACACTGATTCCGGAGGAACCCGATTCAACTTCTCAGAATGGGTAGGAAATGCTACGGCGACCGCCATTTCGAACGCGTATTATCCCGACAGCCGCAGCGTGGGCCCGAATATCGCCAAGCTGTGTGAAATGGTTGGCACCGACGCCATCTCGCAAGTGTTGAAGGAATTCTGGCCGGACGTCAAGCGCAGGTTCTTCCAGCATCACGACAAGACGGCGACGGACATTCACTAAGATTCAAGCCAACTTCAAAACTTTGCTCATCTCTAACATTTCGATGGGCAATGTCTCGTGGGGGAATTCCCTAGCAACTCCCCAACCCAACCGATCGTAAAAGCGCACGGCCCGGACATTGGATTTCACAACTCGAAGCCGGGCTGTCGCGTGACCTCGGCCTGCGATCTCAGCCTCACCCTGAAAGAGCAGTTGTTGGCCGACTCCGTGGTTTCGATGCTCACTTAGCACCCATAGATCGCTGATCCACTGCTCGCTCGTCAACACCATTCCGACGATCTTGGATTCCGAAACGGCTACCCAGGCGAGTGACCAGTCTTCTTCATCGATGGGGAGCGGAGGAGAGGCCCAGGTACCACCGTAGACCTCGTCGACCACTGTTTGCACCAACGCTCTCACGGAATCGCATTCGTTGGGCGCCGGCCGTCTTATTTCCATCTGATCGAGACTTCAAGTCCACTCCAAAATCACCTTGCCGGTGTTCCCCGAGCGCATGGCTTCAAAACCCTTTTCGAAATCCTTGTAAGAAAACCGGTGGGTGATCACCGGCCGGATGTCCAGGCCCGACTCGAGCATCACCGTCATCTTGTACCAGGTCTCGTACATTTCACGTCCATAGATGCCCTTGATGGTGAGCATATTGAAAACCACCGTGGTCCAATCGATGGAGATTTCCTTGGCCGGGATTCCGAGCATGGCGATTTTCGCCCCGTGGCTCATATTGGCGATCATCTCGCGGAAGGCGCCCGCATTTCCCGACATCTCCAGGCCCACGTCGAAGCCCTCTTGCATGCCGAGGTCTTCCTGCACTTGCTGCAGCGGCTTTTCTGCTGTATCGACGGCTAGCGTCACGCCCATCTTGCGCGCCAGATCCAGCCGGTAGGGATTCTTGTCGGTAATCACCACATGACGCGCGGCCGCGTGCCGGACCACCGCCGCGCTCATAATCCCGATCGGTCCAGCGCCAGTGATGAGTACGTCTTCGCCCAGCACCGGAAATGACAGCGCAGTGTGCACGGCATTGCCGAAGGGATCGAAAATGGCCGCCACATCCAGATCGACGTTCTCCTTGTGGCGCCAGATGTTGGTCATTGGAACGGCGATGTAATCGGCAAACGCGCCGGGCCGGTTCACGCCCACGCCCATGGTATGCGCGCATAGGTGGCGGCGTCCGGCCAGGCAGTTCCGGCAGCGGCCACACACCACGTGGCCCTCGCCGCTAACAATATCGCCCGGCCTGAAATCATTTACGTTGGAGCCGGTCTCCACGATCTCGCCCACGAACTCATGACCGATGGCCATGGGAACGGGAATGGTGCGCTGGGCCCACGCGTCCCAGTTATAGATGTGCAGATCGGTTCCGCAGATGCCGGCGCGGAGAACGCGGATCAGGACATCGTTGATGCCGATAGTGGGCTTGGGAACTTCTTCGAGCCACAGTCCCGGCTCGCGCTTGCTTTTGACCAGTGCTCGCATGGCAAGAACCAGTCTGGCACGTAGTAGGCCGTTATGCACCGCACGCGCATTCCGAACCG
>Ga0187859_10000810_pt1 | contig 20606 bp, 18 predicted proteins | sample June2016WEW_10_1_2_FD_133019 | JGI IMG/M metagenome (GOLD analysis project Ga0187859, IMG submission 133019) | Peatland microbial communities from SPRUCE experiment site at the Marcell Experimental Forest, Minnesota, USA - June2016WEW_10_10 | ecosystem: Environmental > Terrestrial > Soil >...
GACGCGTGCCATTCCGAGCATGTTATAAGCGTCGGCCATCTCGGGATACCAATCTGTTACTGAGCGCAGGTCCTGCATCATGTTTGCGAGGCCCTGCATCTGTTGCCCGGTCGCCTGCGCCTTCTGATATTTCAGCGCGGAACGGTAATAGCCAAGCCAAGGGTCTTGCGGATTGGCTTCGGCGGCTTTCTCCAGTTCATCGGCAGCCGCGTCGAACTTTTTCTGCCGCAAGTACTCGCGGGCTAGGCCGCGATGAGCAACCTCATTATTGGTTGGGTCCGCGGCCAGTTGCTGCAAATCGTGCCACGCCTGATCGCGATGTTCGGGAATGCGCGCCATTATGTCGCCAATCATCGCTCGTGCATCTTCATCTTTGACCGGAGTAACCGTCATTCCGATATCGTCCGGGCCAAAGGGAAGTGGAATTTGAATCGGCTGTTCCCTGTCTACCGGATTTTCAATTGGCTTCTTCGATTCATCGAGCGCAACACCTAACATAGGTATCGAATTGAAATAGGTCTTTACCGCCTCCTCCATTTGCGCGGGCGTCATATCGAAGGCCTGCACCATCGCTTTATCTACGGGAACCTGACGATTGTTGACTAAGTCGAAGTAAGTTCCCACTTGAGGCATCTTATTCTTGTTCGCGAGATAGTGAACGATCATCCAGGACTGCGCGTAGAAGAGCGTGTTGTGCGTGCCCTCGCGCTTTCCGAATGTGTCGTGCTTCATGGTGAAGAGATCGGTCATTGACAGCCACACGGGAGAACTTACTAACTGAGTCAGCGACTGCGGGATATTTGGGTCGCGTTTCATTCCGGCCATGTCATCGAAGACGTCTTCGTGCCATTCGGGCAATAACTCTGGATCGCCTCCGAGTTCTACTTTCCTGCCGATATTGATCGATCCGAAATATTCGGCCAGGCCTTCGTCAAACCAGCCCTGCGTGGGGGGGTAGTTGTAATTCAGAAGATAATGCGCCAGCGGATGGGCCACGGCGCGCCAGGGATCGATTTCAAAAAGGTTGAGGACGATGTAGATGCGGTCCGAGGCCGGAACATAGCAACCACCCGACATGCTCTGTTTTGTGGGAGCAACATCACCGTACTGCTTGTCGCTTTTCAGCGCGACGACAGTGATTGGCACCGACATATTCAGCTTGTTCTTGAGAATCAGTTGGCCGAAAACTGCACGCATTTGCTCGAGGCGCAAGGCAACTTCACGGCCACGTTTATCGCCGGCGTCAGTGATTACCGAGAAGTGGGCGGTGTGCACTTCGAGCCATTTAGGCTCGTCTTTAGCGAAGGTTAGGGTCGGCGCGACGAGAAACGTTGCGGCAAGGCAGAGCAACGCGGCTATGCTCAGCACGCAATTATGCACGTAGCTATGCACGTAACTATGCGCATGACTATGCGCGTAACTATGGGTCGGAGAGAGCCGGCGGTGTGGCATGACGGACCTTCGGGCTTCTTCGAAATGCTAGCACGCCGCGGTAAAAGGACGAACGGACTAGAAGCGATCTCATAATGAACCATAAACTACGGCTTCCTCAGGGCTAAGGCCCTTGTCTTTACTGCCCCTTGCGGCACGGCTGAAGCCGTGCCCTACCCAAAGCCGGTTTATGCGCGAATTAAGGTATAGCAATCGAGTGCCAGCGCATGGACGCGGGCTGCATTTCATCTTGGCCACGCCTCGGCTCGCACGTTACACTCTCGTGCGTGACTTTCGTTCCTTCTTCCCGGCTGGCGTGGATCGACTGGATGCGCGGCCTCGCCTGCGTTCTGATGTTTCAGACGCATTGTTACGACGCGTGGCTTGGTGGTGACGCGCGGAACAGCGTTTTTCTCAAGGGATCGCAGCTCCTTGGAACACTTCCTGCGCCGCTATTTCTTTTCCTCGCCGGCATTTCTTTTGCGCTGGTCACGGATAAACTCATGCGCAAGAATTTGAGCCCCGCCGAAATCACACGCACTATGGCGCGACACGGGGCGGAAATCCTGGCGTTCGGGCTGCTTTTCCGTTTGCAGGAATTCCTGATTGCGTGGGGATGGGCTCCGTGGTCTGATTTACTTCGCGTCGATGTGTTGAACATTATCGGGCTGTCGATGATCTTGATGGCGCTGACATGCGGCCTCACTCTGACGTTCTGGAAACCGCCGCGAGCTACCGATGTTGTTTTGACGGAAGGCGATGTCGGCACTGCGGTTAGTGCTTCTACGCCTAAGTCGGCTCCAGTTAGCGATCGCCTTCGCACTCGATTAGTAGTTATTGCGCTCGCGGTTGCGTCTTTGATCGCTTTGCTGACGCCTCCGCTATATACGACGTGGCGGCCAACGTGGTTGCCTTGGCCGCTCGAGTCTTATATCGACGGATGCCACAACCTCGGCGCGCCTCAGCCCTGGCTTTTTCCGCTCTTTCCGTGGGCGGCGTTTGCCTTCGCGGGACTGGCCGCGGGATTTGTTTTGTTCAGCGACCGAGCGCGCGATCAAGCAGCGAAAGAGCTGGCTCTATTCGCCGTCGTGGGAGCCGCGGCAATCCTGGTCGCGCGCGCATTCGATCACTCTTCGCTTCATCTCTATTCAACTTACGATTACTGGCACACTAGCCCAAACTTCTTGATGATGCGCATCGGCCTTCTATTGGTGATCGCGTTCGTAGGCTATGCCTGGTGTCGCTGGGGTCTGGGAAGCCGCGGTTTCAGTCCGCTGATTCAGTTAGGGCAGACTTCGCTGCTGGTGTATTGGGTGCACATCGAATTCGTCTATGGACGCTTTTCGCTGCTTCCCAAGCGAGCAGAAACCATTGCTGGCGCTACGCGCGGATTGGTTGAAATCTTTCTCTTCATGCTGATCCTGTCGCTGCTGCGCACCAGAATTGATTGGAAACAGATTGAATGGAGGAAGTGGATGAATTGGAAGAGAATCGCTGGAAAGGTAGAGCCCGCTTAATGGCGGGAACTATTGCAGAGTTAGGTTTATTTCGCCGTGCTTGCCGAAGGCGATGTGCAGCAGACTTTCTTGTCCACTTTGAAAGTCGCCGTCTAGGGTAGCGGATTGGTCATAGTTGGCGGCCTCGGAATTCACGCGCACACGCAGATTATGTTTGCCGGGCGGAATCTGAGCAGCATGGATTTCATGGCCCTGGACGTGATGAAACACTCCCAGATGTTTCTTGTCGGTTCCCTCCAAGAGGTGGGTATAAGCCAGGTGATCGTCCGACCAAATTGAAAGACGGGCTTCGGCGAACTTGTGATCGACCTCGATTTCCAACGTCGCGGGAGTAACTGGTGACGCTGGAACCGTAGCGCTCGCGAGACTTGGCCGGGTGGCACCGGCGACTTTTTGCGGAGAGGCGGATGCTCGGCCGGATGAAGCCGCCTTCGCATGCTTTACCACGGTCGAGTTGGTAACCTTGGTGTCCGAAGTCGATGCAGTTACGGGCGAGGTTACGACCGGCGGTGGCGTCGATGCGGCGGCTGCTGAAGCCGGTGATGGTGTGACGACCCTCGGGGGAATCCTGCGGCCAAACGGGGCCGGGTCAAACGAGATAATCCAGAACCCCAGGATGAAGAGTCCTGCCAGCACTATGGCGCCGGCTAACGACGCCTTGCGAATGTGTTCGCGCAAGTCGGCGGGCTTATCGTTGTCAGCGGCAACAGCGCGCGTGCTGGATCGAATCGCCTTGTAACCCAGCGCAGAGGCGCGAGCCAGCTCTTGCTCAGTCTGGTCGCCCTCTCCATTAGAAGTCGACAGAGGCTGTTTTGCCTTGCTCCAGGGTTCGCGCCCTTGCTGTAGATGTTGGATGTCGAGCACCATTTCCAAGCCGCGCTGATAGCGGAGGGCCGGATCTTTAGCGATGGCCCGGCTGATGATGTAATCGAGGCCGGGTGGCAACTCGGTGTCGAGAAGGGTCGCGGGTATGGGATCGCGGTTGACTACCTTGAATGAGACTGTAAGCGCACTGTTGCCTTGGAATGGCCGGTGGCCGGTCAACATCGTATAGAGGATCACGCCCAAGGAAAACAAATCCGATCGGCCGTCTACGTCGTCGCCATTCAGTTGTTCGGGAGACATGTAAGCGGGGGTGCCGAGCGTGCGTCCGACGAGGGTTTGGTTGGCGAGATTCAGTTTAGCGATGCCGAAGTCAGCGATTTTGGCGTGGCCGTCGTCGGTGAGGAGAATGTTCGCGGGCTTGAGATCGCGGTGAACGACGCCTTGACCATGAGCGCAATCGAGGGCCTCCGCCAGCTCCAGAGTGAGTTGGAGAGCGGACTCTACCGGCAGTTTGTGATCCTGCTGTGACAGCAGGTTGTCTAAGGATTGGCCGCCGACGAATTCCATCACGATGTAGGGAGAGCGCGTTTCGGGCTCTTCGCCGACGTCGAAGATGGTGACGATTCCGGGATGCGACAGGCGGCCTGCGGCTTCGGCTTCGCGGATGAAGCGCTCGCGATATTCGAGTTCGTCTTCCGCGGGCTGGCCTGCGAGCGAGATGGTCTTGACCGCGACCACGCGGTTTATCTTGGGATCGCGCGCCTTATAGACGACGCCCATGGCTCCGCGGCCGAGTTCGGCAAGGATCTCGTATCGCCCAAAGCGTTCGCGTCCGCGATCGTCCGTGCGCGGCTTCTGCGGTTTCAAAGGTTCAGAGTTTTGGGATTTCGTTTTCACGAACTCAGCCGGAAGCCGCTTCCGCCTTACCTTCGCCTGCGGCAACCACGCGAATGCCGACTACGTTTTCGCCCAGCATATCGGCGATTTTTCTCGCCTGATCGACGCTGAGACCATTGAGCAGTTCGAAGCTAACCTGAACACCTTTCAGAATCGAAATCGTGTCATGGTGAAGTCGAACCTCAATCACGACCGGACCGGCCTGACGGCCGACGGCAAAACCAACACCCGCTCTTTGTGTCGCTGCATTTTCGAGAGCCATGATTTCCCCAATCGGAGAATTTCTTGCATCCGCTTCTCTGGCGGTTGCGCGAGCAAGGGGGTTGCGGCGTCAGCCACTATTGTCCCCTTGTTGGCCAGGGGTTCCAAGTTACCGTCGTGTCTTGCACTGGAGATGATTTGAGCACTAGATATGCGGGTTGGTGTGTTCGATATCGAACAAACACACACCTGAAGTAACTACGGAATCAACGGAGAAAGTAATTGGAGTAGAGCAGCGAACTTCGATTCCTAGGGCAGTCATCGCCCAGCCGAAATTTGGAGGATCGCATTGGCCAACAGCTTCAAGGCGACGCCCCAATTTTGACGGGCGCTGGCGTCGTCGGGGCCATATCCGCTGACGTACAGAGTGCAGTAGAAACCGTCCTCTACGCCGTCAGGCGATGCGAAATAGCACCGGCGCACAAAGATCTCGACTGCCGAGGGCGTCTCCGGCGCCCGGCGTAAGAGCTTCACTAGACTTGTCGCAAACTCTTCGTGAGCCGACAAAGACCGGCGCCCGGGAGCAGCGCGTCCATCGACGGCGGAGAAGATCACGTCGACGTAACTTGCGAATTTGTGCGACGCGCCGTAAATCTCTTCCTCGGCAGTCAGTTCGGTCGTGTCCCAAGCATCGCATTTCGCCGTTTCGACGGCGCTCCGCGAGGAGTTTAGCGAACGAAGATGTTCCCGCAGTTCGGGGAACCGATCGGCTTCTTCAATCTGCGATAGCGACTCTGGATGGCGCTTGATATCGACATAAGCCAGTTTCCCTTCGGGATCCGTCCACGGGAAATCGAGCACTGCGTCGTCGCGCCCGAGTTCGATCGAGAAGTCGGCATCCATACTTTGTCTAGAATCGGCGCAGGAAGTTCACAATCTCGTGCTCGGCCCAATAACCGTCATCGCGGCCATTAGTTGGGTAGTCTTCTCCGGCAACACGATTGGAGGGCCGCCCAACAAATGCGCAGTGGCCGCCGTCGTTGGTTTCGACAAAAGTAATATTCCGATTCGAGGAAATCTTCTTGCGCGTCTCCGGGGTAATGCGAATAAAGGGATCGTTTGCGGCGTACAAAATAAGCGCCGGAACCGCGATGCGATCGACCACGTGCGCCGCCGAGGCACGATCGTAATAATCATCGACGCCAGTGAAGCCGCAATAGAAGGCTGTAATTCGGTCATCGAACTCGCGCAGGCTGCGAATCCCGCGCAGGCGGCTCACGTCGAAGTGGCCGGGGAACAGACGCGCCTTTTGGAGCATGCGGCGGCGCAGCGCCCACAAGAAATATTTTTCGTAGAGTCGATTGGAGGGGTGGTGCAGCGTATCCGCTGAGACCGCCAAATCGATCGCCGGGCAACAGGCAGCGATGGCGCGAAATTGCGGCGGAGCCTGCGCGCCCCACTCGCCCGCCAACTTGAGCACGATGTTGCCGCCCATGGAGAAGCCAACCAGAGCCAGGCGGGAGACTCCGTCGCGAGCGATGATCTCGCGCGCGACCGCCGCCACATCGTTCGACAGCCCAGAGTGATAGAGCACGGGCGCGAGCGCATCCGTGCCGCCGCAATTGCGCTGGTTATAGCGGATCACATTCATCCCCGCGGCCAGGGCCTTGTCGGTAATGCCCAGCATGTATTGCGACTCGCTCGAGCCTTCGAGGCCGTGCACGATGATGATGGTCAGCGCATGGGCGCGATCCGCCTGCCAGTGGCAATGGCAAAGCACCTGGACGCCGGGCTCGACCTCGATGAGGCGCTCCTCGGGCGCTGGCACTTTAAGCCGTCGCGGCATCAGGAAGCTGGCGACGGTTTGCACGTGTCCGCCGCCCAGCCAACGGCGCGGCGCGAAAGGGCGTGCCTCTTTCGGTGTTTGCGGAATACTCACACTTTGATTTTAAATAGAGTTTGTAACTTTCTTCCCGGAGTTTTCTTCATGCCTATCTTCGAGTACGTCTGCAAGGAATGCGACCACAAGTTTGAGGCGCTGGTTTTTGGTAAACAAAAAGCGGCGTGCCCGAAATGCGAGGGCACGAAGTTAGAGCCGCAGCTTTCGGTATTTGCTGTGTCGGCCAAGGGCGGAGCGTCTCAGCCAGCTTTCTCAGGTGGGGGACCGTGCGGTTCGTGCGGCGATCCTCGCGGGGCGGGGGCGTGTTCGATGAAGGACTTTGACTAGGTTTGGCGTCTGACTACCTGGCGCGGAGTGCTGCCTCAGCGCCTAAAGGCGCAATCAAAAACCATCCAATATCGCAGCGCTGAAGCGCTGCTCCACCCAAAAAGCCACCCCATTCAAGAATTGCGTCCAAAGCTCGGTCGCCCAAAGGCCGCTCTGAGCGCCGCTTTAGGGCTGCCCGCATTTCCCTGCATTCGCCGCCGACACAAGGTAACCTCGGGTACTCCGCGCGTGTAACCGATGTGACGTTTCACTTTTGGGCGTCTGCGGTTATGCTGCGTTTCAGTTTGGGAGCGCAAATGGATCGGCGAAAAGAGCGCAGACTGCACCTGGAGTTGCCGGTGCGCATCTGGGGAGTGGACAAGATGGCGCATCCTTTCGCAGAGTTGGCTCGCATGCGGAACATCAGCAATCACGGCGCGGTGCTGGCGGGAGTGCGCGCGAAGATCCAGGCGGGCGACGTGCTGGACGTGCAACTCGGCACATCGCGCTCGCAGTTTCGAATTGTGTGGATCGGTCTTTCGGGAGAGGCCGGCATACAGGCTCTGGAGATGGAGCGTCCCATTTTTGATGCGGGCGTGGGCGTTGGACTCCCTAGACTTTTTGAGATGGTGGGAACCGGATAGGCCAAATGCCGAACGGCACTTATCGGTCACCTAACGTGGATTCACGTGGCCGGTTCCCACTTTTGTTTTTTCTGTTTCGTCGATAAGAAATCGCGCGAAAACTTCATTGGATAAGAGGCGGCCGCGCGCGGTCAGGCGCAGCATGCTGCCTTCTTGCTCGAGCAGGCCGTCGTCAATGCACTGCTGGATCGCGGATTGCCAGAAGACGATTGCTTCGGGGCGGAGCGTAGGGCGTGCAGCTTCGCGCTGATATGCTGCCGGTTCCCGACGAACAACAGGTCCTTCGCTTCGCTCAGGATGACAATCTAATTTTAAGGAACCCTTCGGCGCGAGCGTCGAGATCTCGGTTCCGATACCGTTGAGGTCGATACCGCGGTTCAAGCGCAGACCGAGGAAGAAGCTTTCTTCGATCGCGGCCTGCTTGGAAACGGGCGTCACGGTGTGGGGCGCGCGATTCAAGTAGGCGTCGAGCGAGTCGGGAGTTGAGAAGCGCACGGCCCTTTTATCAATACTATTGAGCGCATCTCCGCTGGCCTCGATCATCGAATGGGCATCAACGCCGAAGCCCAGATACGGTTCGCGCATCCAATATTTCAAATTATGACGAGACTGCCGGCCGCTGCGGGAGAAGTTTGAAATTTCGTATTGAGCGAGGCCAGCATCGGCTAGCATCTCGCAGGCCTGCTGGTAGAAGTCCGCGGTCTTGTCCTCATCGGGGACAAAGTGGGCGTGGTAGCGCGCTCCTCCGGCGATCAGTTCCCTGCCCAGCCTTGAATCGTCATCGACCTCCAGCATGTATACGCTGACGTGAGGGACTGCGGTCGCGATCGCTTCGGACACGGAGAATGCCCAGCTATCGGCCGTCTGACGGGGCAGGCCGGCGATCAAATCGATATTGATGTTGTCGAGACCGGCCTGACGCAGGCGGCTAATCTCTTCGAGTACGGTCTTCCGTTTATGCAGCCGCCCTACGGACTGGGCTTCCTGATCGACGAAAGATTGGACGCCGAGGCTGACGCGGTTCACGCCACATCGCAGCAAAGTTTCGATGAGAGCGGGCGTGAGCGTGCCCGGTGCACATTCGACGGTGATTTCGGCATCGGGTGTCACCGCAAATTCATTGCGCACGGCGGCAAAGATGCGCAGCAGTTGCGAGGCTTCGAGGATCGATGGCGTACCTCCACCGAGATAGATGGAGTCGACGGTGTCCTGGGGCGCAGAGCCTAGCGAGCATCCCAGTTGCGACGCAAGATCGCGGGAACTGGCGATATCTTCTAGCAGACGCGAAACGTAATTTTCATAAGCCGACTTGGAGAAAACGTCCGACGCAAAGTTGCAATAGCTGCATTTGGTGCGGCAGAACGGGACGGAGATATAGAGGCCGAGCGGCATGCACTGATTATTCTATGGGAGCAGCGCGGGCACTACCTTATGTTTTGCGGCGCACTAACGTTTTTACCCTAGGGCGGTTTCGAAAAGTACGGACTAAAGTACGTCGGTGAGACTTACACTTTGCGTGACGGAAGCTTAGAATGAGGCAAAAAAGCCGCGACGAAATGAGGCTCCCCGTCATCTGTTCTAACTGGTGGTCAAACTGGGAAGAGAGCAAGAAAAATATGAGCGATAACCAGACCAGCAATGTCTTGTGCGATGGCTGCGGCGAGGCCTTTTCCAATTTTCTGCAAGAGATGGCCGACCAGAATGCCAAGGTCGCAACCTGCCCGAAGTGTGGCAAAATTCATGCATTCCCTCCTCCGAAGGCGGCCGTGAAGCGGCCGGCGCTCAGAAAGACCAGCTAGATCGAGGAAATCGCTTCCATCCGCGCGGTGCGGATCATCGACCGGCGCAGGTTTTTGAGATAATCCCTGTAGCGAGATCGCCGGGGGGTTGGCCGATCTCGCGCTACCGATGGCCTCCAATCAGGAAGAAGAAGTATTAGGGAAAGCGTACGACGGGCGGCTGATGCGGCGGCTGCTGACGTATTTGCGTCCCTATAAGTGGCATGTCGCGGTCGCGCTCGGCGCGATCATATTGAAGTCGGTGGCGGATGTGCTGGGGCCGTTCCTCACCAAGATTGCGATCGACAAATATCTGGCGAAGTCGCCGAATTCACATTCGTGGATTGGTGACCGGCTCAGCCCTACTCCACTGACTGGCATTGCGCAGATTGGCGGGCTCTACGTTGGGCTTCTCATCCTCACTTTCACGTTTGAATTTATTCAGACCTACCTGATGCAGTGGACGGGGCAGAAGGTGATGTTTGACCTCCGCCGGCAGATTTTCCGCCACCTGCAGGAGATGCATGTCGCGTTTTTTGATAAGAATCCGGTGGGGCGACTGGTGACGCGCGTTACTACCGATGTCGATGCGTTGAATGAGATGTTCACGGCGGGGGTGGTGTCGATTTTTGAAGATGTGTTCGTGCTGGCCGGAATTATCGGCATCATGATGAAGATGAACTGGAAGCTGGCGCTGATCACGTTTGCCGTGCTTCCACTGATCATTTATGCGACGAAGATTTTTCGCGATAAGGTGCGCGATTCTTACCGGCGCATACGCACGGCGATTGCCCGCATTAATTCTTATTTGCAGGAAGCGGTTTCGGGGATGCTGGTGTTGCAGCTCTTCAATCGCGAGAAGCGCGCCTTCAACAAATTTTCCGACATTAACGCTTCGCACATGTTGGCTTATAAAGACTCCATCCTCTCCTACTCGGTGTATTACCCAGTGGTTGACCTTCTGTCGTATATCGCGATCGCGAGCATCATTTGGTTTGGCGGAAATGACGTGGTTCGGGGAGTGGCGTCGATTGGCGTGCTCGTGGCGTTCATACAGTACGCGCTGCGATTCTTTCGTCCAATCCTGGATTTGAGCGAGAAGTACAACATTCTGCAGTCGGCGATGGCGGCGGGCGAGCGCGTGTTTAAGCTGCTGGATACGAAGATTGAGGTAACGTCGCTGGCGGTAACGAAGCGGCCGCAGGGGCCGGGGCGAGTTGAGTTTGATCATGTGTGGTTAGCGTATGGAAACAAGGCCGCGGCAGAAAAGCCTGCCGACTCTTCGAGTCGGCTTGGACAGGCGGGGGCGCCTGTCCCCACGCAAGCAAGCGAACCCGACTGGGTTTTGCGCGATGTTAACTTTGCGCTTGAGCCGGGCGAGACAATTGCCGTGGTTGGGCATACCGGGGCGGGCAAGACTACGCTGATCTCGCTGCTCATGCGCTTCTACGATGTGCAACGGGGAGCGATTCGCATCGATGGCGTCGACATCAAGGAGATGAATCTCGACGAACTGCGCGGGCGCTTTGGCGTCGTCTTGCAGGATCCGTTTTTATTTAGCGGGACGGTCGAGGGCAACATACGGCTTGGTACGACGCGGATTCAGGACGAGGATGTGGAGCAGGCTGCGGAGGATGTCAACGTCGCCGATTTCATACGCACGCTCCCAGGAGGGTTCAAAGAGGAGGTGCGCGAACGGGGCTCGACGCTCTCGACGGGGCAGAAGCAGTTGATCAGTTTTGCGCGGGCGCTAGCGCATAATCCGAAGATTTTGATTTTGGATGAGGCGACTTCGAGCGTCGATACGGAAACGGAATTTCGCGTGCGCGACGCGCTGGGCCGCATGGTGGAAGGGCGGACGGCGCTGATCATCGCGCACCGGCTATCGACGATTCAGCGCGCCGATAAGATCATCGTGATGCATAAAGGCCAGGTGCGCGAGATGGGTTCGCATCAGCAACTGCTGGCGCAGCGCGGAATTTATTACAAGCTGTATCAGTTGCAGTATAAGGATCAGGAAGTTTCGACAGGGGTCGCCAACGCTGCGCAACCGACCGTGAGCGCTGACGACTAGAGCCTCGTGTCTATATAGTCTCTTGACGGCAGATAGTAAGGATCCTAGACGTGCCAACTGTTAGGAAGATTACCGTCACTCCGGTATTTGGTCTGCCCGAGCCTTTCACGGACAAAGATGATTTTGGCTCGAAGGATCTGCCGTTTGAGATTTGGCCGAGTGTTTTTCTCTCTGACGTGCGCGAGCAAATGAAGGGCATGGATCTAACGCTCTGGGCCCGAGAATACCTAAGCAAGCATGACGTGGAGAAGATTCAAGGGTGGAGATATGCACTGGTTCACCATTATACCGAGGAGCAATATCTCCACGGTGACGCCGAGCTGCAGTCCCGAGACCTCTTGCATAAGATATTCATAGGCCTCCGAATCGTCCGGGCGTCGCGGACCCCGTGGCAGTATCTGCACGCTCGGATCGAGCAGAACGGTAGTCTAGATGCTTCGGGATTCTCGCGAGCGGAGATGCCGCTTACTGTCCTTCATTGCGACCTCTGGGCGCCAATACGGCGAAACGATGCTGGACTCCTGAAGACCATCGTCCCCGCCTTGCTCGTGGCCTACGACACCAATTGCGAACCTATCACAAGGGCGATGCGTGTATTGGAGATGGGCTACATAAGTCCTTTTGCTGATGTTAAGCAGTTGTTGTGGGTTACAGGGCTGGAAGCGCTATTTACCTCGGCTAAGTACAGCGGTGCCGCGGTACTGATCTATCGACTTCGACAATTTCTGGGCTCGAAAACGCGGGTGTACGAACCGGCAGACTTTCACGTAGGTGTCACGGTGCCCTCGCTCACTCTCAAGAACGTGTTGCCGGACATCTACACCGTAAGGAACCGATTGGCTCACGGGGAATGGATCCCTAGCTCTTTTCTGAACAGACCCGGATATTCGGGAGGAGCAAAGTCATACGCGGACATTTTGGTGGAGGCAACAGGAATTGTGCTTAGACGCGCGTTGATTAAAATCTTTAAAGAGTCCCTGCTTGAGACTTTTACCGATAAGGATAGGTTGGATAGATATTTTTCCCACGTCACGTCCTAGGCGAATAAGAGCTAGCGCTCGTTACTGGCTTGACCGGACACACTCGGGGCGCTCCTCTAAAATGCATCATGCAAGTTCTCATCTCCGCCGGCGAAGCCTCGGGCGAAATGTATGGCGCGCAGTTGATTGAGGCGCTGCGGAGAATTGCGGAGCTTCGCTCCGCTGGGCAGGTGAGGGCACCTGCCCCTATGCTAGATGGGCGGCTTCAGTTTTTTGGGGCGGGCGGGGCGCGCATGGCGGCTGCCGGTTGCGAGATTGTTGTCGATGCCGAGGAACTTGCTGTTGTCGGCATCACGGAGATTCTCAGTCGACTGCCTCGGATTCTTGAGCTTTATCGAAAATTGATTCAGGCGGCGGATGAGAAGCAGCCGGCGATTGCTATTGTCATTGACTCGCCGGCATTTAATTGGCGCGTGGCGCGGCAGATGCGGCGGCGCGGCGTGCCTGTGGTTTATTACGTCTGTCCGCAGTTTTGGGCCTGGCGGCAGGGGCGCGTCAAGTTGCTGCGCAAGTATGTCGACAAGGCGCTGGTGATTTTTCCGTTTGAAGAAAAGTTCTATCGCGACCGCGGAGTGGACGCTACGTTCGTTGGGCATCCGCTGGCCGATCTGCCGATGCCAGATATATCGCGCGAAGAGTTTGCAGCGCAATACGAACTGGACCTTGCAAAGCATTGGATCGCGATCCTGCCTGGAAGCCGGCGCAAGGAGTTTCGCCTTAATCTTCCCGCGATCATCGACGCGGTTCGGCTGCTGGGCAAGGATTTTCAATTTCTTTTGCCCGTGGCTTCGACGCTCGATTCGAAGTGGGTGCATGATCAGCTTTTCTTCTACAGCCATGTTGCGAAGAAAAAGATTGGGCCGTTTATTGCGTTGACCGATGACGCTCGGGCATCTCTCTATCACTCGCGCGCCGGAATCGTGGCCAGTGGCACGGCAACGGTTGAGGCGGCACTCATGGGGACTCCGTTTGTCATGGTCTATCGTGTCTCGCCGCTCACATATGCGCTGGGCAAGCCGCGAATCAAGATTCCTTACTTTGCCATGGTCAACCTGATCGCCGAAGAAGAAGTTGTGCCGGAGCTGGTACAGCACGAATTTACGGCGGAAAATATTATTGCGGAGATGCGGGAGATCATCCCCGATGGAGAGCCGCGGGCGCGCATGATTGAGCGGTTGGCAATGGTGAAGACGCGGCTCTCGATGGGGAGCGGCGGTGGGGCGCATCCCTCGGAGCGGGCGGCGGAGATCATTTTGGGGATGATAGAACACCACCGCAGGCGCTAAAGCGCGGAATTTTTTGCAGCATTACGGCACGGGTGAACCCGTGCCCTTCCCACAAACGCGCCCGCGCCGGGCTTCATAACGTTGACGTCGGTCTATTGCTCTTCGCACTCGGCGACCGGGCATCCGGCAGGAGCCTGGGTTTGAATGCTGCGCACGCCGTTCATGATGTGGATGGGCGCCATGGTTGCGGGATAGGCCCACCAGAGATTGCGAATGACTTTGTCGCCCGGGAGCCAGGAGTGTCGCTTTTTGAGCTCATAAGTCGCGAGCAGTTCGGCGGCGTAAATGCCTCCATACTTGGCTACCAGGTGCTGGTTTGGAGGGACGCTCGTAACCCACGGAGCGCCGGCAGCATACTCGTGATCGAGCACGAGTTTATGCGTGGTGAAACGCAGACTCTCCGCTCCGCCGAGCGAGGCCATGACGGCGACGAACTTCTTGTCGATGACCCGGGCTTTTCGTGGCGCGGGCGCGTCTGGAAGCGAGGCAGCGTGGAGCACATAGGCCGTCGTTCCCGGGGCAGTCGTTGATTGCAAGGAAGTTGGTTCGAGGCTCGTCGAAGAAGCGCTGGAGGCGTTAGTTCCACTGCTCGCATCGCGTGATACTTCGTCGCGAGACGCCTCATCGAGCCGATGGTTTTGGGCAATTGCGGGAGCGACGATTAGAAAGATAGCAAAGAGGAAGCGAGCGGTTGGCAAACAAGATTCTCCTGCGGACTGATTATCGCGAAAGCAGTTGCCAGGCGGGCTCTCAGATGAAAACACTTACTGGCTGGTCGATTCGGGATATCAGGGAGTCGTGCAAGCGCTGCACCAATTGTTTGCCAGGATGAGGAAGTTGTTTTAAACGGGTTAGGGGCGGGCTAGGACGCCCACCCCGCTGGCATGCGCAATGTTTTGACGGATTGGCCTTTATTTTTTCCGTCGTCGACCGGGGGTCGCTCGCGGAACGGCTGTGGGTTGTGCGCTCCCGACGGTATACTGCAACGGAGGATCTCGGGCGTGACAGAATTTTAACGAAACAAATTGGCCGACCCTTGTCGTGCCAGCATCTTTTGCGGGAAAATCAACATCATAGAAATTGTAGCCTTGCCAGGAGACTCTACTTGAAGCTCTGCCACTCTCGACCAGCGCGCCGGGCGCTCGGGCTAGCTGTTGTCCTCTTTCTCGGGTGGTTTCTTGCCATGGGCGCCGCACGGACGGCTGCGGCCGCCGAGAAGACGCGCTTACGCGCGGACGACTATCAGATCAACGTTGAGCTTCTCCCCCAAAATCACAAGCTGACAGCGCGGGCCACGGTCAAGGTTACGGCGCTCGAAGACCTTAACGTGGCTACGTTTCAGTTGAACAATGCGCTGCGCATCACCAAGCTGGTGGACGCGAACAACAAGCCGCTTAGTCCCGAGCGGAATACGCAAGATTCGACCGTCCGCTTCTCGCTCAATACCAGCATCCCCAAAAATGGCAGCACCACGTTTACCTTCGAATACGAAGGAACGCTGGAGAGCGGCGACGACAGTCCCGTTCCGGGATTGAAACTGGCTTATGTCGGGCCGGAGACGAGCTACCTGCTTTACTCCGGCCTGTGGTTTCCGGTGTCGGGCTACGGGGTGAACCGCTTCACTTCGACGATCAGCGTCACAGTGCCGGCGCACATGATCGCGATCGGGAGCGGGAAGGAGCCGCCCGCCGCTGCCATGGAGAAAGGCGCGAAGAAACCTGCGGCGACTGATCTGGCGAACTCGAAGACTTTCACTTTTTCATGGGAGAAGCCTAGCTTTCCAGGGACGATTGTGGCCGGGACGTTTCAGGAATTCAAGAGCGACGAGGCGGGCCTCGATCTGCATGTGTTCTTCAAGCCCAACAAACAGAACCTGGGAGCGGACTACGCGTCGTCGGCGATCAAGTCGTTCACTTTTTTCGAGACCCAATATGGGCCGGCGCCTTCGACACACATAAAGATTGTTGAGATTCCGGATGAGACGGTGCCATCGGCGTGGGCTCCGGAGATGGCGCTGCTTTCTAGCCGGGCGGTTACGGAGAAGACAAATTATCGCTTGCTGTCCGATGCGCTGGCGCATCAGTGGTGGGGAGTGTCGGTGAGTCCGGCGACGAAGAATGACTGGTGGATCAACGACGGCTTTGCGCGCTATTCGGAGGCTCGCTATGTGGAGAGCGCGGCGGGCGAGGCTGGGCTCGAGGAGATGGTAAAAGACATGTCGGTGGGCGCGCTAGCGTATGACAGCGTGCCGCTGTCGAGCGCCGAAAAGCTGGATTATTTTTCTCCCGAATTTCAGTCGCTTGTGACCGACAAGGGCGCGATGATCCTGCACATGCTACGGGGGGTGGTTGGGGAGAAAGATTATCTGAAGATCATGCGCGAATTCGCCACGAAGTATGCGGGCAAGTCAGCCACGAGCGATGATTTCCGCGAGATTACCGAGCAGGTTTCGGGCGAGAAGCTGACTTGGTTCTATTCGCAGTGGATGGATTCGACTAGCGCCCCGGAGTTTAAGGCGAAGTACACGGTCTACCGACTGGGAAATAACAAGGGCTTTCGGATTGTGGGCGCGATTTCACAGGACCTTGACCTGTTCCGCATGCCGGTGGAGCTGAAAATCGACACCGACGGAAGAACGGAAGAAAAGCGCATCGACGTCGTGGGGACCGATTCGCCGTTTTCGGTGGAAACATTCGGGCGACCACGGCGAATCTCGATCGATCCTGAAAACCGCGTGCTGACGAACAACAAGGAAATCAAGCTGCGCGCATCGATTTTGCGCGGACAGGGGCTGACGCAGCAGGGCGATCTGGCGGGAGCTTTGAGCGAGTTCAATAAAGCACTTGAGGTGAACAAGAACAGCTCGCTGGCGCACTACAGGATTGCCGAGGTGTTTTTCCTGCAGAAAAATTATCAGGCTTCGGCGAACGCCTATCGCCAATCGCTGAATGGCGACGGAGAGCCGCGCTGGACCGAGGTTTGGAGCCATCTGCAACTGGGAAAGATCTTCGATGTGACGGGCCAGCGGGAGCGGGCGGTCAATGAATATCGTCAGGCCCTCCAGACGAACGACAATACGCAGGGCGCGATTGAAGAGTGCCGCCGCTACATGCAGAAACCTTTTGAGCGGGAAAAGGGCAGCTAGGGTGGTTCTGGATTTCTAATCCTAAAAAATAAGGACCCGCACCGCCAGGCGATAGCGGTACGGGTCAGGAGGAACGATTCTGAATATAGAACAGTTTTCCATTAATGTCAAGTAAGTCTATCGACTTTATTGTTTGCTACGCTTTGTAGCCGTCAAAACCCTTGCGGCGCTGCTCGCTATAGCGACGCAGCGAGTCTTCGATGATGGGATAGGCCTTGGTCGCCGGCTGGATCTCATCGACCTCGACCGACTTGCCTTCCAGCAGTTTGTAGTCCTGAAAAAAGCGGCGCAGCATGAGCAGGCGGTGGGGCGGCATTTCGGCGGCTTCGCGGTAGGGATTGAACTCGGGGTCTTCGGTGGCGATGGCGATGATTTTGTGGTCTTTTTTGCCGGAGTCGATCATGGTCATGAGGCCGATGGCGCGGGCGTGGATGATGGTGAGGGGCACGACGGTCTCCTGGCAGAGAACGAGAACATCGATCGGGTCGTCGTCTTCGGCGAGGGTTTGCGGGATGAAGCCGTAGTTGGCGGGGTAATAAACCGCCGAGTAGAGGATGCGGTCGAGTTTGATCAGGCCGCTGGTCTTGTCGAGTTCGTATTTCACGCTCGAGCCGAAGGGAATCTCGATAACGGTATTGAACTCTTGCGGCAGTTTGCTGCCGGGGGTTACGTCATGCCAAGGATGGATCATTGGTTAGCGCCTGCCTGTGTGGCGATATGGTGCTGTAGGGATTCTAAATGCTGAAGAGGAACTTCCAGGCGGCTCGGTTCGTAATTTCCTGTGGAACAACCCAAGGGCAACGCGGGAAGGTCAGAATGCTGACGAAACTTCGCCTTGTTTGTGTTTGTGCCGTTGCAGTTCTTGCCGGGTTCGGACCTAGGGCCGCCTCCGCGCAGGCGACACAGACGAGCGCAGGCGTCGTTCTCCCCTCGGATGCCGAACTTCGAGAGATGCTTTCAGCTCGGGTCGACGCTCTTGCCGGAGCGGAAGATGGCATCGGCATCGTGGTCGGCGTAATCGGGCCGCAAGGACGGAGGGTGGTCACATACGGACACCTCAAGCAGGGAGACACGAGACCGTTGGACGGTGACACAGTTTTCGAAATTGGCTCCGTCAGTAAAGTGTTCACCGCTCTCTTGCTCTCGGATATGGTCCGACGAGGCGAAGTCGTGCTCACTGATCCGGCGGCGAAATATCTTCCTGCCGACGTCAAACTGCCTGAACGGAATGGCCATGCGATCACGCTCTTGGACCTAGCGACTCATACATCAGGCCTTCCGTTCATGCCCGAGGAGTCGCCCGTTCTTAGCGATTCGAGCGCACCGACTGACTCGGCTGCGCAGTACTATCGATTCCTCGCCCGATACAAATTGCCGCGCGACATTGGGGCGCAGTGGGACTATTCGAACCTCGGCTACTGGCTCTTGAGTCAGGCGCTCGCATCGCGGGCCGGAATGGACTATGAAAGCTTACTGCGGGCTCGGGTGAATGCTCCGCTCAAGTTGAAGAGCACAGCCATCACGGTTTCGTCTGCGATGCAGGCGAAACTGGCCACGGGCCACAATGCGGCGTTGCAGCCAGCTCCGGCGTTTACAAGCGTTCCGAGGTATGCGGGCATGTCGGGGCTTAACCTGAATTCCACGGCCAACGATCTGTTGACATTGCTCGCGGTGGCCATGGGCTATGAAGCTTCGCCGATGGCTCCCGCGATGGCCGCGATGCTGAGCACGCGGCGTCCTATGGGACAAGCCGGGGAGGCACAGGCGCTGGGCTGGGTCGTGGAAGAGGGTGGCGAGCAGTTAATTACTCACGATGGGGGCACGTTTGGATACGCCAGTTCGGTGGCCTGGAATCCGAAGGGTCGAGTTGGCGCCATCGTACTTTCGAACCAGGTGGCGGGGGTCGGCGACATTGCTCGGCATCTGTTGCGTCCGGATGTGCCATTGGAAAAGCCGGTTTCGACAAAGCGCACAGAGATTGCGGTCGAGTCGGCGGTGCTTGAGACCTACGCGGGGCGGTATGAAGCGGCGGGCGAGGGGGTGTTTGTTATCGCTCTTGATCACGCTCGCGAGGGCGACTTCCTTATGATCGAGCTGCCTGACGATTGGGGGCTGCCGAAGCTGCGCATTCGTCCAGAGAGTCGGCGGGATTTTTTTGCGGCGGAGCTGCCTCTGCGAGTCACGTTTCAGACCGACGGCAGCGGGCGGGTGAACGGGATGCTGGTCTATCCGCCGCGCGGGCAGAAGGCGGTGCCGGCGAGCAGGATTGGGGCCGAGCGGTGAGCGAGATACGGCGATCCGCTATCTTGACCGCTCTGCGACGGGCGCGTAAAGTTTGAGGCAGGGGTCTCGCCATGTCGAATGAAACCAGCAAATATTTGAAATTTGGTTCGGTCACGGTGTTGATTATCGTGGCGCTCGGCTATCTGGCCTATACGGGCGTGCAGGACAGCAAGAGTTATTACGTGACCATCAAAGAACTCAATGGCATGGGCAACGAGGCTTATGCCAAGCGGCTGCGGGTGGCTGGCAATGTGGTGGCGGGGTCGATCAAGCGGTCGGGGACGCGGGTCGATTTCATGCTGAAGGAAAACGAGCTGACGCTGCCGGTTTCGTATACGGGGACGGAGGCGCCTCCGGATACTTTTAAAGACGACTCGCAGGCATTGGCCGATGGCAGTTTTGGGCGCGATGGTGTTTTCCATGCCAAGCAGTTGCAGGCGAAATGCGCGTCGAAGTATGCGCCGCAGCCGGGGCAGCCGGGAGTTTCGCCGGCTCCGGCTAAGAGCATGTCGCAGAATCAGGGCGCTGCGAGCCCGAGTGCTGGGACGGGTGGGATCGCGAACTAGCTGTCATTCCTTCAAGGAAATACCTATGGGGAAGCCAAAGGGCCACGGTAGCCCCCACATAAATCTTTGGCCACCGTCGTTGTGGTTCGAGTCAAATCCTAATAGAGTCCCGTGGAAGCCTGATATGACTGCGGAAGAAGCTGCGCAGGTCATTGAGCGCTTTTTGGATGGGCCGAGTGATTCAATAGAATGGTGTGACTTCGCGGAAACGGGACAGCGTGATCCGAGGATCGAGCGCTACAGGACGCGTTGCGACGAGCTAAGCCCGCTTGTGAACAGGCCGGGCGGGATGGATGGAGCAGCTGTTGCGGAGCTGAGGTCGATTGTCGAAGAATTGCGATCTACTACTAAATAGTCGACCAGAGTGCCCTATTGACTGAAACCGCGCCAGCCAATGTTATCGCTGTCACAAATCTCATCAAGCAGTTCGGCCGTTTTGCGGCGTTGCGTGGAGTTTCTGCGGAATTCTCCGGCGGAAAGCTTTACGCCATTCTTGGCGATAACGGCGCGGGCAAGACCACTCTGCTGCGGACGCTCGCTGGGCTCAACCGGCCTTCGAGCGGGCGGATCTCGATACTTGGTTGCGAGCTCGGCTCGGACGCATTTCGCGATATTTGTGCGCAGGTGGGGTACATGGCGCATCCTTCGCTGCTTTATGACGAGATGAGCGGGATGGAGAACCTTGCTTATTTTGCGCGGCTGTATGGGATCAC
>Ga0187859_10000812_pt1 | contig 20534 bp, 13 predicted proteins | sample June2016WEW_10_1_2_FD_133019 | JGI IMG/M metagenome (GOLD analysis project Ga0187859, IMG submission 133019) | Peatland microbial communities from SPRUCE experiment site at the Marcell Experimental Forest, Minnesota, USA - June2016WEW_10_10 | ecosystem: Environmental > Terrestrial > Soil >...
ACCGAAACCAGCATGATGTTGATGATGCCGATGGCGCCGAGGGCGAGCGTGATGACGCCGACCACACCGAGAAAATAATCCATGCCGTCGAAAATCTTGGCGACGCGCTTATTGTCTTCGATCGTATCCCAATCCTCAAACGATTCCGTAAGCTTCGGATCGAATCCGTGGCGGCGCGCAAGTATTTCGTGAACCTCCTCTTTCGCCGCCAGATTTTCGCTCGGCGTGATCGGCCGATAATTCAGAAATGAAATCGCATCTTCGCTGTTCTGATCCTTGAGTCGGAACAAATTGCGCATGGTTTCGATAGGAATGAAGATGCGCGCGTTGGTACCGTTATTGCCGTCCTGACCAACCTTGCTGAGCACGCCGATGATCTCGAAGCGAATCCCATTCAGCAAAATCGGCGATCCCACGGCGGGGCGGCCGGGAAAAATATTCTTTAGCAACTCCCAGCCGACGACGGCCACGCGCCGCGTTTCAGTGTTGTCCTCATCATTGAACCAGCGGCCTGGGCCTACGGGAATATTACGAATCTGGTTATACTCGGGCGCCACGCCAAAAACCTGGCCGTTGGTTGAACCGTAATCGCTGACGGCGCGAATATCCTCGCGATTGAGCACCGGTGAAATATTCTTGAGCGTGCGCGCCTCGTCGCGTATTGCCAGGTAGTCCGAGTAAGTGAAGTGGTAGGTACGGCCAGATTGCGTGCTGCCTTCAACGGCGGGGATCCGGCCGGGGAAGGTGAACATGATGTCCTGACCAAGATTCTTAAGCTGCTTAGCCTGCCCGCTGCGGAATCCCTCGCCGAGGCCAACCAGCAAGAGCAACGATCCCACGCCCCAGGCAATGCCAAACATGGTAAGAAACGAGCGGAGCTTGTGGGCCCAGAGGGTGGCCAGCGACTGGCGAACGATTTCTATAAGCATCCGCATGATTGAACTACACCGCGCCCCTCGCCCAGTCTGGACGAAGTTTGCGCCTCCGTTATGCCGTCTGTTGATTGATACGCGAAAGGGAGGCAACAGGTTCCGTAAAAAGACACACTCTTCCTGGAGATTTAGACGCCCAAAATGACGGCGGGTTAGCAGACGGCGCACCCTTTCCATTGGCCTTATTAACGGAGGTCGAAAAGCAGCCCGAAGCGGATGCGAACGACGAGAAGCAGGGTAATGCCGGTGTTGCCGCTCACCTATCGCATCGAAGCCCGTCTAACCCGCCGACCCAGGGGTGGGGCCTCGATCCGCGGCCCTTTTCGACAAACATTTGCGATTGATCCACATCGACCCATTGAAGGAGGCGTTGCCTATGTTTCGAGATATGTTTCGAGAAACGTTTCTAGCAGCTTTTCGAGGATTCCTGTTCTGCCTTTTGACGGCAGGCCTGTCGGGCATGAGCCCGGCGCAATCGTTCGTACTCGATCTGCCACTGCAAAGCCAGAAGGCGGAGATTACGCAGCGCATCGGAATCACCGACGTCACGATTAACTATCACCGGCCGCTGGTGAACGACCGCAAGGTTTGGGGCGACCTCGTTCCTTACGGCAAAGTCTGGCGCGCTGGGGCGAACATCAACACGATGATCACCTTCAGCGATCCGGTCCTGATCGAAGGCAAGCCGCTCGACAAAGGCACATACGGATTGCATATGATTCCGAATGCCGACGAGTGGACGATTATTTTTTCGAAAAATTCGACTTCGTGGGGATCCTTCACCTACGACGAAAAAGAAGACGCCCTGCGCGTTACCGTGAAACCCAAGCCCGCTGATATGCACAATGCGCTGACTTACGACTTCGATGACTTGAAGCCGGATTCGGCGGTCGTTGAACTGGAGTGGGAGAAGGTCGCAGTCCCCTTCAAGGTCTCGGTCGATGTGCATGACGTCGTCGATGCCAGCCTGAAAAATCAGCTGCGCAATCTGTCCCAGTACACGTGGATCAGCTGGGACGAAGCGGCGAATTACATGCTCGCGGAAAAAATCAATCTCAACGAAGCGCTCGAGTTCACCAACAAGTCGATCCAGAACGAAGATCGCTTCGATAACGAAACCACGAAGGCGAAGGTGCTGACGGCGCTCAACCGAAAAGATGAGGCTGCCGTCGCACAAAAGAAGGCGTTGGAGTTTGCCACTCCGCTGCAGATGCACGGCTATGCTCGTCAGTTGATCGGCGAAAAGCGCAATGAAGAAGCCTTTGCGATCTTCCGCGAGAATGCGAAAAAACATCCCGATCAGTGGTTCGTGCACACGGGGTTGGCCCGTATGTACTCGGCGCAGGGGAAGTTTGACGAAGCGACGAAAGAGATGCAACTGTCGATAGCCGCCGCTCCCGAGAGCCAGAAAAGCTACTTGGATGGCTTGGAGAAGCGGCTGGAGTCGAAGCAGGATATTAATCAATAACGTCGTACCGCGAAGGCGTTTCGCTCTCTGGAAATGCCTTCGCGGCTTTTCATGGCTCACGATCTTGCATGGGACTATTTTGATGATGAGTTCCCGCCTCTACAGACTCGCCGTGCCTGTCTTTTTGACGATGATGGCGCCAGCGATGGTTTCAGTTCTATCGCAGGCCCAAACATCCTCCGCCAGCGGCAAGGCTATTTTTTCTGGCGATACCAAGGCATCTACTTTTGCTTTCGAATGGCGCGATGGGTTGATCTTTCTTCCCCTCCGCATCAACGGATCGAAGCCGCTCTCGTTCGTCCTCGACACCGGCTCGACCAGAATTCTGATCGACCGCAAGCTCGCAGCCGATCTCGGCCTGAAAGCCAGTGGCACCGGCTCGCTGCAAGGCGCTGGAGCCGGGCGCATCCCAATCGAATTCATTCACGACGTGAACATCGCGTTGCCCGGCGTGGAAAGCGCCGGATACGATTTGTCGACTGCCGACCTGCAACCGCTGGAAGCCGTCGACGGCGGAAAAGTAGATGGAATCATCGGCTGCCCCTTGTTAAGCCGATTTGTCATCACCGTCGATTATGCGGCCAAGCAACTCACGCTGACCTTGCCGGAGGCATTTCATGCCAACAACGCGGCGCAGGTTCTGCCCATCGAACTGCGCGACAAATGGCCCTTCATAAAAGGAGAGCTCGTTTTGCCCGGTCCAGTTACCGTGCAGGACAGCTTCCTGATCGACAGCGGATCGAGTGACGCCGTAGATCATCCGATCGTCATGACGCTGCAATCGCGCGTGTCGAGCAAGAGTGGCGTAGGCCTGGGCGCGGAAGTTCAAGGAGCCACTGCGCGAGCCATATCTTTTCACTTGGGTCGGTACGCGGTCGAAGGCCCGCTGGTAGCCTGTTGCGGCGGAACCGATGCGACCAGCAAACTCATAGGAAATGAGATTCTCCGCCGCTTTACCGTGACCTTCGACTACCCGTCATCGCGGATATTGCTGACGCCGAATTCGCAGTACGCGGATAGTAAAGCGCTCGCTGAGAATTAGGGTTGGCTCGCAAAAAACCTACGGCTTACTCGCTACGACAGGCGCTTGACTCCGGGAAAGCCATCAAATCCGGAATCAAATGTCAGGATTGTCTCAATCCCATGTTGCTCCATGACGGCTAGATGAATTGCGTCTCGAGCAGATAATTGGCGATATCCCAGGACAATCCCTTTCGCACGTTCCAAGATCTTCTGATCTATCGCCAATACCTGATCGACGATGCCGAGCAGAGCGTCGAAGGCTGGTTGGATGGCGTCGCGGCGGTTGATGGCGACATAACGATGAAGTATCTCCTGGAGTACCTCAGCATCCGTAACCAAGCGCTGACGGTCGTTGAGCACTTTCTCAAGCAATCTTAGAGTGTCGCTCTTATGTGGATGCGACGCGCCGACCAGATACATCGGGATGTTGGAGTCTACGAGAATCACTCCGGCGCGTCCGTCAGATATCCTTTTTCAATTTCTGCTAACATTCCGCCAAGGTCGCTGACCGGATATTCGTGTCGAGCAGCGGCACGTATCACTTCGAGTTTCTTGCCAATACTGCCAAGTGGCTCCCGGCGTCGCGCCAAGGCGAGCGCCTGACGAACCCACTCTGCGATCGACATGCGCTGCGAGCGCGCCATGCGCTGGATCTCAAGATAATCTGGATCCTGAAGAATGACCTGCAGCCTCTTAGCCATGGAATGAGTATAAATGACTCATTATAATGAGTCAATTCGTTGTATGCTACAGATTCTATAGGCACATTTGATGTGCCTATTTCGCAGTCACTGTTTTGTAGATTCGGTTGTCGTCCGTCTCGCCGCCTCTGGATACTCAAACACGCCGCGCCCCGATTTTCGCCCGAGCCTCCCCGCTTTCACATACTGCACTAGAAGGGGGCACGGTCGAAATTTTTCGCCGAGAGATTTGTGCAGGTATTCGAGGATGTGCAGGCGCGTATCAAGTCCAACCAAATCGACCAGCTCAAATGGCCCCATCGGATGGTTTAGCCCGAGCTTGAGCGCCTTGTCGATGTCTTCGGCCGTCGCGACGCCTTCCTGCAACATGTAGAAAGCCTCGTTGCCGATCATGGCATTGATGCGGCTCGTGATGAACCCCGGCGACTCCCGGATCACGACCACTTCCTTGCGCATGCGTTTCCCGACTTCAACCACTGCGGCGAGCGTATCATCGTCGGTTTCGAGCGCGCGCACGATTTCGAGTAGCTTCATCTTGTGCACGGGATTGAAAAAATGCATGCCCACACATTTCTTAGCGCGATAAGTCACGCTCGCAATTTCGGTGACGCTGAGCGAAGAGGTGTTCGACGCGAGAATGGTTGTCGGGCGGCAGATTTTGTCGAGCATGGTGAAGATTTCTATCTTCGATTCCATCTCTTCAGGAACGGCCTCGATGACGAGATCGGCCTCGCGTGCGGCCTCATCGACTGAACCCGCATACTCGATCCTCTTGAAAGCGGCGTCGGCCTCGGGCGCATCGACCTTGCCGAGTTCGACTGCCTTGTCGAGGTTGGCGCGGATTTCCGTCTCTGCTTTGCGCAGAGCATTTGGCAGAAGATCTTCAAGAATAGTGCGATAGCCGCCGAGGGCGGCGGCATGCGCGATACCTCGGCCCATGATGCCGGCGCCGATCACGGCCACGGTGCGGACTTCAGTCATGCTTTAGTCTTTGTCCTCTTTGGTTTCCTTGCCGGCCTTTTCCAGACGCTGCACGACACTTTCATAGCTTGGTTCGGACTTTCGAATATATTCGGCGAGGCGGGCCGCCTCTTCCTTGGTCATCGCCGGAATGCTGGCGCTGATGCGGCGCAAGGTGGTGGCGATGTCGTCGATGTAATTCATGTGGCGGATTAATTCTCCAGTTGCAGGCATGAAGGCTCCTTGCTTATTTTCTGGTGCGGCGGCGAAATCGGGATCGACGCCGCGCCAGGTCAACTATTCATTGTTCAACAGGCGGGCAGATTTGGCAAAGGGATCGGCCGTTCGTACCCGCATCAGCTTCGCATCCGGCGCGTGGAAAAACCATGAACCACTAAGGACACGAAGGATCACGAAGGTTCTTGGCACCGTGTTTTTCTTCGTGGGACTTCTTGTCCTTAGTGGTTAAGCCTTCAGCACGGGTCGCTAATTGAGCCCATGGAAGCGGCGGAAGCCCGCGTAACCGTCTTTGCCCATATAGCGCTCGAGCACTGCGGGATCGGTCTGGCGCAGGTCAACGATCACCAGTCCATCGATGACATCAGAAAATTTGCGGTCGAGATTGAAACCCACCAACCTGCCTCCAACCTTGGCATACTGCCGCAGAAGGATCGGCAGTCCCTTGCCATCTTCTTCCACATCGGAGATCGGCTCGGCAAGTTGGTCAAGATCGCGCAATGCGCTGCAAAGAGCGCCGCAATCCCAGCGGCGAAGCTTGGGAGCACGAAAGGGCGTGCGCGCATGAATGAGATCGGCAAACTCGCCGCCAGATTCACGCTGCTCAAAATAGCGGACAATCATCTCGCGCGACACGCTGCTGTATTCGTTGCTGATGCTAACCGCTCCGAATAACACCGGAGCCTCGGGATGCGCCGCTACAAAGCGCGCGATTCCCTTCCACAGGAGAAGCAGCGGCGCGTATTGCCGCTGATATTCGGGGCGCACAAAAGAGCGGCCCAGTTCCAGCGCCGAGCCGATCTTCAGGAAAAGCTGCTCGTTGTAGCGAAATACCGTATTCGTGTAGAGACCCTTGATGCCATGGGCGCGAATAATTTCGTCTGTGTTGCCGGCTCGATACGCTCCTGCTATTTCTTGCTTTTCTTTATTCCAGAGCAACAGGTGCCAGTAATAGAGATCGAAACGATCGATGTCTGTGCTGCGCCCGGTGCCTTCACCCGCCGCACGAAAGGTGACCTCGCGGAGGCGTCCCAGTTCATCCAGCGCGTGCGGCAATTCGGAGGCTTTGGCGGCATACACTGCAAATTCAGCGTTTTCCAGGAGAAGTCGTTCGGGCGGCAGCGCCGCAATATCGTCGATGACGAATCGCGGAGGAACCCCCGCAGCAATCTTTTCCTGTGGCTTGCGCGGAAGCACCGCGCGCATTTTAGCCGGCAGAGAAATTGGTTTCTTGCCTCGATAGGACAGCAGGTAAGTCCGCAGACGAAGATATTCGGTCGCCTCGCCGTCATTGTCGAGGTTGGCGATCAATTCGGAAGGAATCGCGTTGCCGATGCGAATCTCCACGTTTTTTTCGCGCTGCTGCAGAAATTCCGCCAGGAGGAAAAGTGTTCGCAGCCGAGGATTGATCAAACCCAGCACCTGAAATCTCCCGCTGTTGCGACCACAAAAATAGACAGGAAGAGCACTGGCTCCAGTTTTGCGTACCAGTCGTGCGGCCGCGCTGCTCCAGACGGGATCGGTCACTTGCGCCTCACGCACGTTCCATTGCGAAACTTCACCGGCCGGGAATACAGCGAGCGCTCCGCCTTCGCGCAGCCACGCCAACGCCTGCTTCAATGGTTTCAGATTCTTATCCGTCGAAGATGGAGTGTCGAAAGGATCGACAAAGATGCAATGCTGATGCAGTTCCGGGATGCCATCCAGCAGTGAGTTTGCAAGGATCTTGACATCCGATCTCGCGCGCGAAAGAAGCACAGTAAGAGCCACGCCGTCGAGCACTCCAAAAGGATGGTTGGCGACGGCAACCAGAGGGCCCTTGACCGGGATGCGTTCCAGATCGGCGGGCTGAACTTCTAGCTTGACCTTCATCTCCGCCAAAAGAGCTTCCAATTGAAAACCTTCTGGCGCCTGGCGCACGCGCTGATACAGTTCGCGAGCCTGATCGACAGGAATAAATTTCCCTGCGAATCCAGGGAGTCCGGGCACGAGAGGTGGATCGGTTAATACTCGGTCCTCGTCCCCTGCAATCGGCAACTTAGGCATAGCTAATTTTTGCCTTGCCTGGGTTGCTGCTTTATGAAGACACGATTAAGGGTTTGTGAATAGGCAACTCTTTAGTAACTAGCCAGGTAACTCGGAGCGGTCAGCCTTCGAGCTTAAATCGTGTCTCAGCGAGGCGATAAAGCCGTCGCCAGACCAAGCGATTGGTCGTGACCACCACGGCGGCCAAAGCAATCGTGCTAGCCAGGAGCATATTGAAATTCTTGGCATCGGTGGCGGCGGAAATCATCGAGCCGATGCCAACTGTCGAATAGACTTGGCCTTTGAGGTGAGCGTATTCCGCGACGATGCTGACGTTCCACGCGCCGCCGGAGGCCGTGATCATTCCGGTAACCAGGTAAGGAAAAATTCCCGGCAGGATTAATTTGCGCCAACGCTCCCAGCCACTAATGCCGAAAACGCAGGCTGCTTCTTTCAAGTCGGTCGGAATCGCCATGGCGCCGGCGATCACGTTGAACAGGATGTACCACTGCGTGCCGAGCAAGAGCAGCACGATCGAGCCCAATCCCAATCCTCCGCCAATCCGAATCAAAACCAGCAGCACGACCGGGAACACAGCGGTTGCCGGAACCGACGCGGCAATCTGCGCCAGCGGTTGGGCGATGCGCGCCAGGCGCGGGTTGAATCCGACGGCCACTCCAACCGGAATCGTCCACAGAGCGCCCAACAGAAGCGTGAAATTCACGCGCAGCCAAGTTGCAAGCAGACCGATACCGATCTGGTGAAAGTCGGAGGCGCGCAGCCCGGTCAAGATCATGATGACGCGCACCACGGCATAAGCGATGGCAATCAGGACCAAACTTCCCACAACTCGCCAGAGCCATGAAACCGTGGTGCTCGAGCCTGACGATTCCGCGCGAGAATCTTGCTTGAGGGCAAAGCGGTGCACTATTTGTTCGTGAAGAGGGTTGATTGCGCGTTTGCGGAACAGCGCGACACCACGCGAGCGCCGTAGAAAATCGAGCACCCACGAGGTCGGCGCATTCGCGCTCTCGACCTGCTCTATTTTGAATTTCTCAGCCCACGCGATCACCGGGCGCCACACAAACTGGTCGATCAGCACGATCACGGCAACCATGGTCGCAATCCCGAAAAAAATGGAGCGAGTATAGCCATCGTCGGCGGCAGCCTGCAAATAAGAGCCGAGCCCGGGCAAGCGAAAGTCGCCAAACTGCTCGCAGGCCATTAGAAAAAACCAGGCTCCGGCAACCGACATCATCGAGTTCCAAACCAGGCCAATGGTCGCAAAGGGCAGTTCGATTTGCAGAAAGCGCTGCCACCTATTGAAACGATAGATCGTGGCCGCTTCGCGCATTTCGCGCGGAATACTCTTGAGCGACGCGTAAAAGCTGAAGGCCATGTTCCAGACTTGGCCGGTAAAAATGAGCAGCACCGCGCCCAGTTCGACACCAAGCTGGCGCCCAGGAAAAAGCGCAGCCATGGCCAGCATCACGCCCGGAAGAAAACTCAATACCGGAATCGATTGCAAAACGTCGAGCAGCGGAATCATGAAACGTTCGGCCTTTGGACGATAGGCGGCGACGTATCCGTAGACAATGGCGAAGAGCAGGCTCAGCAAATAGGCAAGCGCAATGCGCAGCAGCGAGTACGCCGCATAAACCGGAAGATGGCTGGGGCTTTGGCTGATTTCGACCTGAGGATGAAAGGGGCCAAGCCAGTTGCGTCCGATTTCGATGACGCCATAGAACAGCGCCAGCCCGCCGGTAAACATAACCAAGTCGGGCAGCCCCGCCGCGCTCGGACGCGGCAATACCGACCATATCCGAACCAGTGGACGAAATACGACTCGTTGCGGGCGCTTCACAACTGCACCGGAGTGCTCGTGGGCGGATGCGGCTCTCCAACCGGCTCGGCGAGGGTCAATCGGTGCGATTCACGATCGAAATCGAAAATCTCCGCGTAACGGCCCCAGTTCATCGCGGTCTCAAATTGCCGCTGCACTTCATCTTCGCTAAAGTGCTCGTCGAGAATGTCATAGAAAAACTCTTCGGAAATGGAATGATCCGCCTTGGCGTGGAGGACGCTGTCAATCTGCTGGAGGATCACGACGTGGTTAAGCGCAGCCTGGCGGAAAAGAATCTTACGCGTGAGGATGTCGGCTTCCGCGAACTGCGTGCCCTCGGCGGTAAGTTGAACGTCGCCCGCCTCCAAGGTGGCAAAGCCGAGCAACACGGCCGCCTCGACGATAGGGAGCAAGTCTTCCGCGTCCATAATGAGGACTTCGGCCAGACGATGAAGATATTCCTTCCCGCCGCGATCTTGCAGCAGTTCAACCAGGCCGGCAATGCCACCGACGCGCGCGTGAGGAATCATCTGATATTTCTGACGCGCGGGTTTTTGCGCGGCTGCGTTAGCGTCCGGCACCGCCAATGCGAGTTGGGGCTGCGTTATGATCTTGTAGATGTAGTCCACCAGTTCGATAAAGCGCGGTGATTTACGATCGCGGGGGTAAGCGAGTTCCACGGCAAAATCGGCGCGCACCCACGCCGGATTTCTCGCCAGCACAATGACTCGATCGGCCAGCAGCACCGCTTCTTCAATGTTGTGAGTGACGATGAAAATTGCCTTGGTCGGCATTTTCTTGCTCAACCACAACTCAAGCAATTCATTGCGCAGATTCTCCGCCGTGAGCACATCGAGCGCGGAAAAAGGTTCATCCATGAAAAGCACTTCAGGCTCGACCACCAAGGCTCGCGCAAAGCCAACGCGCTGTTTCATGCCACCCGAAAGCTCTTTCGGATACGCGCTCTCAAAGCCATCAAGGCCCACGGTATCGAGAATGCGCAAAGCGCGCTTGTGACGCTCCAGGGCGCCGATGCCGCGAGCTTCGAGCGGCGCTTCGACATTATCGAGAACGGTCAGCCAGGGAAACAAAGCGAAACTTTGGAAGACGATGGCAACGCCCGCGTTCTGCGACGCAATCGGCTTGCCATGCCACAGTACCTCACCCGATGAAGGCTTGCTCAGGCCGGTGAGAATCCGCAGCAGCGTGGACTTTCCGCAGCCCGACGGACCTAGCAAAGCGATAATTTTCCCCGGCTCTACGTCGAGATCGACGGGCGCAATAACTTCAATGCGGCTCCCATCCGGCTGCACGTAGTACTTTTCGACAGCTTGGGCGCGAATGATGGATTCGGTCACGAAGTACTCCAGGAAAAAACAAGGTGACAGGTCTTAGGTGTTGGGTGTCAAGCAAAGCCACTGAGATTCTTTCACTTCGGCCTGACACCTGCCTATACCGACAATTTGTTTCGACAGCGAGAATACACTATCAGGCGGCCCACTCTTCGTTGACGATTCCTGGAACCGGCTGTGGCAGCCGGTCACACACTTCCGCGAGTGAAACCAGTTTTTTCGCCAGTTCCGGCCGCAACATATCGGCGGCAAAACGCCAGCCCCAGTTCCCCTGCGCAAGGCTGGGCACATTCATGCGCGCATTACTACCGAGTCCCAGCGCGTCCTGCAATGGCACCATGCTAAAGCTGGCGACAGAACCGGAAGCAGCGCGAATCATCGCCCAATTTACGCCGTCTTCACAATGCCCCAGGTACGACTCCACCTGCTGACGTTCAAACTCCGTCGCACTCGACTCCCACCAGCCGAGCAAAGTGTCATTGTCGTGCGTGCCGGTGTACACGACCTTGTCAACCGTGAACGTGTGCGGCAGATGAGTGTGCGCACCGACATCGCCAAAACCAAATTGCAAAACGGCCATGCCCGGAATCTTGAGGCGTTCCCTCATAGCGTGAACGTCGGGCGTGATGTATCCGAGGTCTTCGGCAAAAAATGGCAGCCCGCCCAGCGCTTCGCGCAACTTAACAAACAAATCATCATTGGGACCGTCGACCCAGCGGCCATGAATCGCAGTCGGTTCGGTCGCTGGTATCTCCCAGAACTGCGAAAATCCACGGAAGTGATCGAGGCGTATGTAGTCAAAATTACGCGTCAGCCAGCGCATGCGATCGATCCACCACGCATATCCCTGCTCCTTCATCACGTCCCAACGATAAAGAGGATTGCCCCAACGCTGGCCGTCTTTGCTGAAAAAATCCGGGGGCACGCCGGCGACCACTTCAGGATCGAGTGCCGCGTTCAGACGAAACAAATCGGGATGCGTCCACACATCGGCGCTGTCGAAATTCACAAAGATCGCGATATCGCCCACCATGCGAATCGACCTTTGCGCACAATAGGCACGTAGCGCCTGCCACTGCTCGTAGAAAAAAAACTGTACAGCGCGGCGCACGTCGAGTTCGTCGAGCATTTCTGCTTTCAGCTTCTCGATAGCCAACGGATCACGATGAACAAGCTTGCGAGGCCACTGGTTCCAGCTTTCGAGCTTGAAACGCGCGCGCAAACCATCGAAGAGAGCGAAGTCATCCAGCCACCACTGATTTTGCCGGCAGAAGGTTTCATAACGCGTACGGGCCGGCGACGCACCCGAGCGCACAAAGCGGCGCGCCGCTTCGAACAGCAAAGGCAGCTTGTGATGGAATACCCCTGGATAATCCACGGGCCCGCTGCCATCCGGCAGAGCATCGACCAGAGCGCGGTCAATCCAACCGTGATCGGCGAGCCGCTCCAAGCTGATAAACAGAGGATTTCCGGCGAAGGCCGAGGTCGAAGAATAAGGAGAGTTGCCGAAGCCAAGCGGCCCCAGCGGCAAGACTTGCCACAAACCTTGCCGCGCCGACGCGAGAAAATCCGCGAAGGCATATGCCGCCGGACCAAAGTCTCCAATCCCGCCGCGCGACGGGAGCGAAGCGGGATGAAGCAGAATTCCGCTGGCACGGGGGAATGACATTCAGAATCAGTTCTCGGTTCCCAGTTCTCAGTTTTCAGCGGCGGAATTCTCAGTTCCCAGCGGCGTGCAGCGGTTCCCGGAAACTACTAAGAACCGGGAACTGAAGAACTGCCTTACGATCCTTCCTGTGCGCCTTGCCGCGTCAGGTTCTTCATCTCGTCCTCATTGACCTTGAGGCGATGGGAATTTTCCATGTCCTTGCGCAGATTGGTGACGAACAGCCCAAACAAATCATTCTGCTTGGCTTCGAGAAGCGACTGACGCGTCTGATCTTTCTTTTCGGCGAATTCCTGATCCGTCGGCGCCTGCTTTTCGAGAAGCTGAGCAACCACCCCGTTGCCGCCAGCGGTTATCGGTGCGCTAAGGTCACCGGATTTGAGCGCGAAGATTGCTGTCGCGTTATTCATCGATCCGATGTCGGGAACTTGCCCGTCGGGCGCCACCAGATCGCTAGTCTTCACCGTCGCTCCCAGCTCTTTGGCAGCTTTTTTCAAATCGTGCGCAGCCTTGGCGCGATCAGACAGTTCCTGCGTCTTCTGTTGCAGCAGAAGTCCGGCGCGTTCGTTCTTGAATTCGTTCTCAACTCGCGAACGAATCTCTTCGAACGTAGGCGTAGCCGGAGGCTTGATCGCTAGCAATTGGAACACGACGTATCCTTGTGGCACCTGCGCCACGTCCGGCGGAGCCTTATCCGCCTCGTTAAAGACTGCATCCATAAATTGCGGATTCGCAGCCAGGCCAGGCAAACTATCGGTTCGGCCGAAGAAATTGGTCGTGACGGCCGACTCGCCTTTGGCCGCGGCGGCCTGATCGAATCCCGCCGTGCGCGCCTGGCTGAGCAATGTATTTGCCGCCGCTTCGGTCGCGTGTGCCGCCTTCTGCTGCTTCACTTTCTCTTCAATTTCGCTCTTCACCTCGGCGAAGGTTTTGAGATGAGCATCCTGCTTATCTTCAACGCGGATGATGTGGAAGCCGTAGCTGCTTTTGACCAGGTCGCTAGTTTGCCCTTTGCCCAGCGAAAAGGCGGCTTTCTCGAATTCAGGAACGGTGCGGCCGCGGCCGATCCAGCCGAGTTCGCCTCCACTCTTCGCGCTGCCTGGATCGTCGGAATATTTCTCCGCCAGCTTCGCGAAATCTCCGCCCGCCTTCACTTGTTTCAAAACATCTTCCGCCTTGGCCCGCGCCTCAGCCACTCCCTTTTCATCGACCTTACCGTCCGAACCCGGTAAAGGAGTCTTAATCAAAATGTGGCTGACCTTCACCTGCTCCGGCACGCGATATTCATCGCGGTGCTGATCGTAATATGCCTGCAGGTCCTGATCGGTGACCGTGGTCCCGGCCGCGATTTTCGAGGTGTCGATCACGACGTATTTAATCTGGCGCTTCTCTGGAATCGAATTGTTATAGGTCGCCTTGTTGCGATCGTAAAAGGCCTTGAGCTCTTCATCGGTAGGATGCAGCCCTTTGAGGATGTCGGCCCGTGTAATCACGGCGTATTCGAACTTTACTTTCGTGTTGCGCTGGTTGAATTCATTGCGAACGTCGGTGTCGCCCACGAACGCGCTGCTCGAAACCAAAGCGCGCAGCTTGCGGACCAGAATGAAATCCTTCTCCAGCGCTTCAAACTGAGGAATGGTCAGGTCGTTGCGCTGCACAAAATTTTCATATTCTTCTTGTCCGACGAATTTGCCATCCGGAAAGAGCATCGTGCCGAGTTGCCCATGCTGCAGTTCCTCGCGAAGTTCCTCGTCGCTGACACGCAGGCCCATGCGGTGCGCTTCGGCCACCAGAGCCTTCTCATTGATGATCTGCTGGGCAGCCTGGCTGGCAAAGTAAGGCAGCAGCATGCTCGCCTGCGCGCCACCGCGCGGAAACTGCTGGCGGACCATGGCTCTCGCTTCGCGCTCAACTTCACTCACGGTCACGGTTTGGTCGCCAACCGTGGCCAGAACGCCGGCCGGCGGTGCGCCAATGCCAAGGCTCGAGCCGAGTCCGCCCGGAATGAGCGTGATGGCCATTGAGGCGCAGATAATGACAAGCAGGCCGCCCAGAATAATCTTTAGCAAAGGCCCCGCATTTTGCAGCTGTCGAATCATAGTTGGATGACTCCGTGGGACAGTCTTTCAGATTGCCTTCGCAGATTGCTTTCCGCTGGAAGCTAGAATCCATGATTATAAACTAGCGAGAGAGACGCAGTTTGAGGATGTACTAAAAGCCCTAAACCACGAAGGAGACGAAGTATCACGAAGGGCTCTTGGCCACAGATTTTTCCTTCGTGGGCCTTAGTGGCCTTTGTGGTGACCGCTTTCGCTAAACTGCAAAACTCCGCAATTGAATCGAATCAATAAAGGTGTTATCAACGTGGGGCACATTTGTGCCAAGCACTCTTATGAAGACATTGCGTCTGCTGATCCCATTTTTCTGTCTGTCGATTGCCGTCGCCCAGCCCAGCTTTCAACCGGCTCCCATCACGATCCCTTTGCATGAAGGTTGGACGCTCCAGTCATCCGCAAAACTCTCGGCAACCGGCGAAGCGCTCTCCTTGCCCGAATCTACCGTGGGAACTAAAGGCTGGATCGACGCGGAAGTCCCCACCACGGTTGTTGCAGCACAAATAAAGAACGGCCTGTTGCCCGATCCTTTCTTCGGGATGAACCTGCGCCAGTATCCGGGCGTCAGCTATCCCGTCGGTGCCAATTTTTCGAATGTCAAAATGCCACCCGACAGTCTCTACGCAACTTCCTGGTGGTATCGCAAAGAATTTTCCCTGCCCGCCATGTTGGCTGGCAAAACCATCTGGCTAAACTTTCGCGGCATCAACTACCGTGCCGATATTTTTCTGAATGGAAAGCAGATCGCAAATTCCAAACAAGTCGCCGGCGCATGGCGCACCTATGAATTCGATGTGACCTCCGCCGTCCGGCCAGGCACGAATGTACTCGCAGTGCAAGTCTGGGCGCCGACAGAGCACAACCTGGCGATCACGTTCGTGGATTGGAATCCTGCTCCGCCCGATAAAGACATGGGTCTATGGCGTGATGTTTACTTGACGGCCAGTGGGCCGGTAGCGCTGCGCCACCCGGCCGTACTCGCGAAAGTCGATTCGCCCGCGAATGACACGGCCCATCTCACCATAACCGCACAGATGAAAAATGCCAGCGATCATTCGGTCACCGGAACGTTGAAAGGAAAAATCGAAGGCATCGAATTCGCGCAGCCTGTAGAACTGGCTGCGGGAGAAGCGAAAGACGTATCCTTCTCGCCCAACCAATATCCCGAGCTCACCTTGCGCAATCCGCGCCTGTGGTGGCCGGCGCAGATGGGAACACCTACTCTCTACGATCTGACTCTTTCCTTTGAAATTAACGGTGAGCTTTCTGATCTCTCGCGGACCCAGTTCGGCATTCGCGAGATTACGTCCGATGTCACCGAAGAGGCACCGCACCACTTCAAACGGCTGTTCAAGATCAACGGCAAAAACATTCTGATTCGTGGCGGCGGCTGGACGCCCGACATGATGCTCCGGGAAAGCCACGGGCGGATCGCGGACGAATTCCGCTACGTGCGCGACATGGGCCTGAATACGATTCGACTGGAAGGCAAACTCGAGAGCGACGAATTCTTTGAAATGGCCGACCAGCAAGGCATCCTGGTGATGGCCGGTTGGTGCTGCTGCGACTTCTGGGAGCGCTGGAACAAATGGAAACCGGAAGATCTCGAAATAGCAAAAGCCTCTTTGCGCGACCAGATCTATCGGCTGAGAGGACATCCGAGCCTGGTGATGTGGCTGAATGGCAGCGACAATTTTCCGCCACCCGATGTCGAAGCCGCTTATTTGAAAATCGAAGCCGACCTGCATTGGCCGAATCCGATTCTGTCTTCCGCCACAGGAAAGCCGTCCACGGTAACGGGCGAGAGTGGCGTGAAGATGAGCGGTCCCTATGAATACGTGGCGCCTTCGTACTGGGAGACCGATCCGCAGCTTCCGGCGGAAGATAACTGGTGCAACCCGGGAGGCTGCGGCGGCGCTTACGGCTTCGACAGCGAAACCAGTATGGGACCGGCCGTTCCGCCGATCGAAAGCATAGCGCAGATGATTCCGAAAGATCATCTGTGGTCAGCGGAAGGCTCGCTCGACCAATTTTGGAGCTATCACGCCGGGGGTGGAGAATTCAAAACGCTGCGCGTGTTTGCCGATGCTCTCAATGCGCGATACGGAAAGGCCGCCAGTGCGGGAGACTTCACTTATAAATCGCAGCTCATGGCTTACGAAGGTGTGCGCGCCATGTTCGAGGCATACAGCCGCAACAAATACAAATCGACCGGCGTCATCCAGTGGATGCTGAATAATTCGTGGCCTTCGATGATCTGGCATCTCTACGATTATTATTTGCGCCCGGGCGGTGGATATTTCGGCGCGAAAAAGGCGCTGCAAGGGCTCAACCCCGTCTATGGGTATGACGATCACTCGGTGTGGCTGGTGAGCAGCCAATATGCGGACGCCAAAGGTCTGAAGTTGACCGCGACCGTGTTTAATCTGGATGGGTCGCAGAAATTTTCCAAAGACGCTTCGCTCGATGCGGCAGCGGATAGCACGAACAAAGTCTTCGAGCTTCCGCAGATCGATGGCCTTTCGCCCGCGTATTTCCTCGATCTCCGGGTCACCGACAACGGCGGCACTCTGGTCGGCTCAAACTTCTATTGGCTTTCGACCACGCCGGAGACGCTCGACTGGTCGAAGTCCAACTGGTACACGACTCCGACGAAATCGTTTGCCGACTACACTTCGCTCGCGCAATTGCCCAAAGCGAAGCTGAATGTATCGAGCCGCAGCGAGCGTATCGCCAACGGTGAAGATGAGATGACTCACGTCGTCGTCGAAAATCCCAGCCATACAATCGCATTTTTTGTGCGCTTGAAACTCGACAAAGGAAGAGCCGGAGAGGAACTTTTGCCCGTGCTCTGGCAGGACAATTACATTTCTCTGCTACCGGGCGAGAAGCGCGAAATTACAGCGACCTATCGCGCCAGCAGCCTGGGGACGTCGCAGCCTGAGATCGAAGTGAGCGGTTGGAATGTGGAGTAGAGATTGCAGAGGTTAGAGGTCAGATTGCAGAGGTAAAGAGCGGAAGGCTAGACATCCGCTGCTTTTCACCTCTGCAATCTGACCTCTGACCTCATCCCTCTTCGTCCGCCGGCAAGTCAAAGTTGACCAGATCCCCGCGGAAGCCGCGCGTCTTCCACGCGCCGAAGGCAATTCCTGCCGCCATCCAGATCGTTCCGGCGATCTTCGCGCTATTCCCGAGGCTCAGCCATAGCAAAAGGCAAATTACAAAACCAAGCACAGGCGGCAGAATAAATGACGGCGTCCACTTCCCTTCACGAACGACATAGCGCATGAAAGCCGCAGCATTCACGCCCATAAACGCAATCAGCGCGCCGAAGTTGAGCATCTCGGCCCCGAGGCCATAGCTCATCACGAACGCTCCGATCAGCGCAACGACTCCGACGAACAGCACATTATTTCGCGGCACGTGATGCTTCGCATCGACGACTCCAAAGAAAGATTTCGGCAGCGCATTGCTTCGCCCCATGCCGAAAAGCAGCCGGGCAGCGCCGATCTGCGAGCCCATGCCGGAGCCGAAGTTCGCCACCAGCAGCGTGAATCCGATAATGCCAAACATCGGCTTCCACGCACGCCCGGCAACGTGAACGAAGGCCGTATCAACATCCGGAAAAGGCTGCGATGCTGGCCAAATCAACTGCGCCGCATAAACTTCAAACGCCGACAGAATGCCGATCACGAGGCAAGTCAGCACCGTCGCCAGCAAAATATTGCGTCGCGGATTTTCTGCCTCCTCCGACAACGTCGAGATGCCGTCGAAGCCGATGTAGGTCAGCACCGCAATCGACGTCCCGCTGAGAACCGCCTTGGTATTCCACATCGTCGGGTCGTAGAAAGGCCGCGTATAAAATCCCGCGCCGTCGTGTGGATGCCCAAAGATGTATCGCGCCGCAACCACAAAGAAAATCGCGATCACCACGCCCATGGCCGCCGCCAGCGCCGAGTTCACGCGAGCCGACGTCTTCACTCCCTGCACATTCAAGAGCGTAAACACCAGCGCAAAGAAAATGGCCCACGCCCAATACGCCACGCCCGGGGCAAACACGTGCGCCTGCTGGCTGCACCAGATCGTGCAGATGATCGGGTTGAGCATGTAATCCATCACCATGCTCCAGCCGGTGACATAACCCAGAGCGGGATTAATTTCCTGCCCAACGTACGTAAAAGCCGAACCGGCGCTCGGATACGCGCGCGCCATGCGACCGTAGCTGATGGCCGTGAAGAGCATCGCCACCATGGCGATCAGAATCGTCGTCACCACATGCCCGCGGCCGCGGTCGCTCAAGACTCCAAACACCGACATCGGCGCAACCGGTTGAATCACAATCACGCCGTACAAAATAAGATCCCAAAGCGTGAGCGAGCGTTTGAGGCGCAGCGTATCGGCAGGGGGGCGGGCCGAAGGTTTAGCAGCCGGATTGTTAACAGAGCTCATTCAGATCTCAAAACAAAACCCCATTATCCTGCGGAGATAACGGGGCTTTCGGGGAAGGCTAATTGTGGCTTTGCGGGATCGCACACAAAATTCGTGCCGCAGTTCCACAATTGCTCTAGCATTCTATACGCGGCAAAGGTTCTGTCAACGCAAAACGCCGCTACTAAAACGATTCGCGCCGAATTCCGCCGAAACTCAGAAAACCGGCGTAATTTGATGTATCTCTCAGTCAGGATAGCGGAAGGAATAGCTGCTCGCCTCGTTCCCCGACATGAATCTCGTGTTGTATTCGAGCAAATAATTCAAGTGCTCATCATCGAAGGGAAACGATTGTCCGGGATATGGATAAGTTTGCATTTCTCGAAACGGCAACGGATCGACCGCGTCGCCATGATAGGCGTAAAAGTCCATATCCTTTTCGTAACCGTTAGCGATGAAGAAATAATCGCGCAACCAACCGGGCGGCAACACGGGCAATGTCGCGGGATCAAAATCTAAGGCAACCTCATCGCCAGATCCGAAGACGACAAACCTATCGTCAATCGATTCCAGCAGCGGGCGCACATCGCCATAACGGGTGTAAGCACCTGCGGGCCGCGTATAAGGGCCGGTAGCGCTCGCCTTTTCGTAAATGTACTTCACGTTCCCCGGCGGCTGACCTTCGATCTTCAGCGGAAATCCGTGAAAATCGAGATCGGCTCGCGCCAGCGGAACTGGCGTCAGGCGCGCGCTTTGCTGCTGGCTAGTCCGGCTGATCAAAATGTTGTCCCAATAAATCTGCAGATTGGTCGTTATGCGAATGCTCCTTGTGCCGATCGGAATTTTCCCACTGAGATCGGCGGTCATCGTGCGCGGCCCTCCGGCAGGAAACCCAAGATCGTCGACGACGCGGCGCCATTTTTTCCCGTCGAACGCCTCAACATACGGCGCAATCGGTCGCCGATTCGCTTGATCGGCGGCATACATACTGTTCGCGGAGTAATATTCGATTTCCCCATGCATCAGCAGCCAGAGCGGGCCGCCGCGGTACGCCTCGCCGAGATCGAGAACGAGCGAGTGCGGCTCGGCGAAGCCCATGAACGGAAGCACTTTGAAATCGCCAAAATAACGATGTGCCAGAAGATCGGGGAGCACGTTGTGGCCGTGCTCGTCCCACGCACCAGCGGGCGGACGCGCACCGTTCTTGTTGCTGTAAACAACCTTGAACGGCGGGTACGGCGGATTGCTGGCGAAATATTCATTGGGATAGACATCGAGATCGGCTGGATGATCAACCGCCAGCAACTTCGCCTGATCGAGATAAACCGATTCTTCGAGCGGCTCCATGAATCGGAAGCTCAGCTTGCCATCCTTTTCGCGCAGCGAAGAACGATCGAGTTTGATCGCTTCGGTCGGACGCGGAATATCGCGCTCGATTTTGCCATTGGTCGCCGAGATCCAATGCCCAACCACTCCCGCGCCCAGCATGTCGCCGACAAGCTGATACTCGTGGCCATCCCATTCGAAGAGCGTCGGACACGAACTGCCACGGCGATCGAGTTCCGTTATGTTTTGCAGCTTGTTAGCCGCAACTCCGATTTCATCCTGCAAAACGCCCGTCGGCCACAGCATGCGGACGACATCGGCTTCTTTCGCCTGTCCCAGGCCGATCGTCAGATAAGGCGAGTTCTGCCCCAGGTAGCCCGACGATCCATACACTTCAAACTTCTGCCGCAAGCCGCCAGAGAAAACTTCGACCTTCGTGCCGATAGCGCTCTTGTTGTC
>Ga0187859_10000817_pt1 | contig 20425 bp, 22 predicted proteins | sample June2016WEW_10_1_2_FD_133019 | JGI IMG/M metagenome (GOLD analysis project Ga0187859, IMG submission 133019) | Peatland microbial communities from SPRUCE experiment site at the Marcell Experimental Forest, Minnesota, USA - June2016WEW_10_10 | ecosystem: Environmental > Terrestrial > Soil >...
AACGAAAAAGGCATCTACCGGATGGTGGACCACCTGTTCCGGCGCGAAGCGTTCGTCATCTACGACGATGGTTCGTACCCGCCGATTCACGTCAGCGGGCACGCCAGCCAGGAAGAGTTGAAGTTGATCATCAACCTGGTGCGTCCCAGATATTTTGTGCCAATTCATGGCGAGTACCGGCAGCTCAAATTGCACGCCGAGTTGGCCGGATCGATGCACGGGTCGGTCGGCAGCGTGATGCTGATCGAAAGTGGAGACGTGCTGGAGATCGACGAGCTCGGCGCGCGGAAAGCAGGACGGGTCAACGTTGGCCGGGTGTGCATCGATTCGGGCTCGCGCGCTGACGTGGTGGAAGATCTGGTTATCAAAGACCGGCGCCACCTTAGCGAAGATGGTTTCGTAATGCCGATCATCGCGATCAATAAGCTCACGGGGCGAGTCGAGACTTCGCCAGAAATTGTGACGCGCGGATTTGCTCCGGGCGAAAACGGCGTAATTGAACGTGCGCGAGAGATTGTCATGGAGACGCTCGACGCATCGAGCGCGGAAGAGAAGGCGGACTATGGCGTGATCAAAGAGAAAATCCGCACGGATTTGAAAAGGTATATTTCGCGGCAGACGCAGCGGCGGCCGCTGATTATGCCAGTGATACTGGAGATTTGAGTTCTGGCTGTTCCCAATTGACCGAAGCGGGGCTTGGCGGTAGGGTGAGAAGAGAATAGCTTTTAAAGGGCTAGACCGTGACCATCGAAATCAACCGCCCGGAAATCGAAGCGCTCATTCAGCAGCGACTGCACAGCGGCGCATTCGAGAGCGTGGAAGACGTGCTCATCGATGCTTTGGAAATACAAAGCGAACGCGAGGCTTGGCTTCAGGAGAACAAAGAAGCCATTAGCGCTAAGATCGAGCGCGGATTGGCCCAACTCGACCGCGGCGAAGGCATAGCCGGGGACCAGCTGCGCCAGCGTCTTGAAGCTGATAAGGCGGCGTGGCTCGCGGACAGGGATCGCTCCGGTTCGTGAAACCCTACCTCGTCGCGCCAGAAGCGGAGGACGATCTCCGACAGATTTGGCGTTACTTGCTCGGAGAAGCGGGGCTCGCAATCGCCAACCGGATTCAGGGCGAACTGGTGGACGCCTTCGAGGGCTTGGCCGATGTTCCCGGCAAAGGTCATAAGCGTTCCGACCTCACCCAACGAGATGTGTTGTTCTTCAGCGTGTATCAATACATGATCGTTTACCGGCGAGCGGAGTTGGTGGAGATCGTCGCCGTCCTGCATGGCAAACGCGATGTGAAACGGCTGCTCAAAACCAGGGTGTCATTATGAAATCGAGAGGCGCAGAAGGACCAAACTAATGACCGCGGGCGTAATCGCGATTGACTGGTCCGGTGCGAAACAACGGGCCGCTAAGAAAATCTGGCTTGCGGAATTTCGGAATGGGCAGCCGTTCAGCGTGCCCACAAATGGCAGATCCCCCGGTGAAATTCGCGACTATCTGCTCCAGACCCGCGATGAGTGCCGAAAGACGATCGTTGGGATTGACTTCGCTTTTTCCTTCCCTTCCTGGTTCGTAAGCCATCAACAATACAATTCCGCCGAAGAGATGTGGGATCATGTTGAGCGCGATCGCAACGGAGAACGCTGGCTCGAAGAATGCTGCGATCCATTTTGGGGAAGGCCGGGGAAGAAGAATCCGGGTCGGCCGGACGAAGAACAGTTTCGAAAAACAGATCGGGATTTTCTAGTAAAACGCATTCATCCGAAGTCCATTTTTCAAATTGGAGGAGCCGGAGCGGTCGGAACCGGCTCAATTCGCGGCATGTGGCTTTTGCGGCAACTCTCTCGCGAAGGCTTTTCCGTCTGGCCGCTCCAGCGCCAAGGATAGCCTCGAGTAATCGAGATTTGGCCGAGGGCACTTACGGGTGAGGTCCACAAAAGCGATCAGAACGCACGCCAACAATATATTGCCAGCTGTTGTGCGTCGCTGCCTGATAGTTGGAAGAAGTGCGCCGCAGAATCGGAAGACGCTTTCGATGCGATTGTGTCCGCCATCCAAATGAATCAGCACACCAGCGAATTGGAATCGCTGAAACAAGCGGCGTACCCGCACTACCTGGTGGAAGGAAGGATTTGGCAGCCGGGTGCGGCTTGAGCTTAGCTCAGCGGGTTTTTCCACCGCAGCCCGGGAAACCGCGCAAAATCGCGGTCGGTGGTGTGCAGCACGCCTCCATACTCAATCGTGAGCGCCGCGATCTGCGCATCACTCACGAGCGGGCCCGAGGCGCGCCCCTCCAGGATCATGCGCCTCAAAACGGACCAATGCTGATCTCCGGGCACGAGCATTTGCACATTGGGTTGTTGCAGCCACTCTTCTGCAATCTGCACAGCTTGCTCCACCGTCGCACGCGCTCCCGCCAAACGCCGATTCGTGATCACCTGGAGGAAAGCGGATATGCTTTGCCAGGGCAATCCGACTGCTTCTGCTTCGGACAACACGTCCTCCAGCCAGGCCAGGCTTTTCTTGTGGTCGGACGAAGCGCGATCGTAGGCATAAATCAGCAGATTGGCGTCAATTACGATCACCGATGATCCGGGCCTTCCAGGTATTCCAACAGTTCCTCGACTTTTTCAAACGGAGGGAGACCCAGATTTAGCGGCTTTACGCGAAAGGGTTTCCGAGTAGGTCGCTTCGAGGCATTCAATCCGAAGCGCAGAAAGCGATTCACCACCTGCTTGAACGATTCGCCGGAACGGCGAACCTCCTTGTTCAGCAGGCTGGCCACGTCGTCGTCGAGCGTAAGGGTTGTTCGCACATCATGATGCTAATAGTAATGACATCATGATGTCAACCTCTGTTCGGCACCGATCGTCCAACTCGAAATTTGCAAAAAAACACGGGGCAGGGCACTCTGAAAGCAAGCTTTATGGTTTCTCTCGACGACATTCGCGCTGCCCATGCCCTGCTCGCGGGAATTGCCGTCCGTACGCCCCTCTTCGAGTGGACCGGCGCGGCGGACGAGCGCAGGTTATTTCTGAAGCTGGAAAATCTGCAGCCGATCGGCGCGTTCAAGCTGCGCGGGGCTTACAACAAGGTCGCTGCGCTGAGTGACGAGGAGCGGCGCCGCGGAGTTATCTCCTATTCCAGCGGAAATCACGCCCAGGGTGTGGCCTACGCGGCTCGTGCGCTGGGGGTTAAGGCCATCATCGTGATGCCTTCGAATGCTCCGAAGAATAAACTTAACGCTACGGCTGCGCTAGGGGCCGAGATCGTTATCGTCGGGCCCGGCAGCGAAGAGCGGCGGCTGCGCGCTGAGGAACTGGCTGGCCTCCACGGGTACGTGATCGTGCCTCCCTACAATGATGAAAAGATCATCGCCGGCCAGGCAACCGTCGGGCTCGAAATCCTGGAAGACTTGCCCAACGTTGAAACCGTGATTGTTCCCGTGGGCGGCGGGGGATTGATTAGCGGCGTCTCAGCGGCTATTAAGCTCAGCAATCCTAAGATCAAAGTGATCGGCGCTGAGCCGGAACTCGCCTCCGATGCCCGGGCGAGTTTGCGCGCCGGGCATATTGTTTCGTTTCCGGCGGAAAAAGTCTCCGAGACGCTGGCCGACGGACTTCGCACCCAGAGCATCGGTGCAATCAATTTTGAGCATATCCACGCCTACGTAGATGACATCGTTAGCGTGACGGAGGACGAGATTCGCGCGACTATCCGCGCCCTTAGTGCTAACGAGCAAACGGTGGCCGAGCCCAGTGGTGCGGTCGCTCCGGCTGCGTTTCTTTTTCATGCCTCCGAGCTGCCCGCCACAAAGATCAATGTCGCTGTGATCAGCGGGGGCAATATTGACCCCACTCTGCTGGCCGAATTGCGGGAAGGAAGGGTCGCGGGTGTCAGGTCTTAAGGTCTCGGAAAAACCAGGAGTCGGATTAGAACTCGTGATTTTCCTGAAACCCAACACTTAGCACCTAAGAACTAACGCTGATGATTCGTTTCGGAATTGCGGGTTTTGGACTGCATGCGGTGCGGCGGCTGATGCCGGGTTTCGCACTGGCCCAAAACTGCAAGGTAGTTGCTCTGTCGCGACGGGATGCTAAGAAAGCCGGCGAGGCTGCGGCTCGTTTCGCAATCCCGCACGTCTTTGGGACTACAGAAGAACTTTGCCGCTGCCCCGAGGTGGACGCCGTTCTGGTCACGACTCCCAACGCCTGCCATCTGCGGGATGTGCTGACGGCCATCGCTTCCGGCAAAGCGGTGTTATGCGAAAAGCCCATGGGAATGGATGCGGACGAATGCCGGCAAATGGTCGACGCGGCGCGGCATGCTGGCATTTTGCTCGGAGTCGCCCAGGTGTTCCGCTTCGGAGAAAGCACGGCTCGATTTCGCGCCCGCATCGCGGCGGGTGACATTGGCCGTCCAGTCTTTGCCCGGTCTGAGTTTTCGTATCCCGGATTAGGTCATGCCCGCTCATGGCTCTACAATCGCGCCATTGCGGGAGGCGGACCCATTGCCGATGTCGGCGTGCACTGTATCGACGCGCTGCGTTACATCCTGCAGGATGAACCTCGCATGGTGAGCGCTCTCGGCCGATCCGACGAGCAATCTGGCGATGTGGAAGCGGCGGCTTCGCTGGCGCTGGAGTTTCAAAGCGGAGCGCTGGCGACGGTGCTGGTTTCGACCCGTGCCCAATATCGAACGCCGCTGGAGATCGTGGGAGAGTCTGGCGTGCTGCGGGCGAACGATGCGCTCAACGTTGAAAGGCCGGTAAAAGTCGAACTGTGGCGCGATGGGCAATGTGTTTCCGAGGACGAGGTTTCCAATCAAATGGCCTATGCCCTGCAAGTCGATAGCTTTTCGGCAGCTCTCGCAGGTGAAGCGGCATTTCCAGCGCCGGGCGAGGAAGGCTGGCGAAATCAGGTCATCCTCGATGCCGCCTATCGAAGTATGGCTTCGAGTAAGACTGAAACGATCATGGCTATCGAAAACACGGCCCGTTAGTTCTCTTCGCGGTTCGCTGCAAACTTCTCTCAAATCGTCCGCTGCTAGCGCTCGCGCCAGGCCGGAGATCAGCTCCAAAAGTAAGAAGCGCCCCGGATCCTAAAGATCGCGGGACGCCCGAACAGCCTTCCCCAAGAACTGCTCATTTTCAAAGATATGCCAGCGCTCAGGAGTCCGGTATCCCACATTTGGGGGATGCAACATGGCACGAAAGGGCCACTTGCGCAGCGGGGGACCTGTGCTACCATCCGTAACCTTGCGACTGGTTACTAAAAGGCCGCAACGGGTTCCGCAACGGGATCTCCGTGACCAAGTAGTTCTTTTTCAACGAGAGATCTTCGCTGCCGTTCCCAAAACCAGTGATCCTGTTTCGACGCGGATACGCAAGCTGCGAAATGCAATTACTGGGGAGCTGCGAGGAAAGTGAAATGTTGCGAAGTGTGCAGCAAATTGCATTCCGAAGTAGAACGCAAGACCTAGAAACAGACGTAAGCTGTTGATAATAAGTGGTGATAAGAGATGCACAGCTTTGGAACGACAAGTGCACTTAAGAGGATAAGGCGACCTATACCCTTGGGTACAAATCTAGGGGTAAATCGGGGAAAGTTTTGGGAGGAATTAACATGAGGCGAGTGGTAGTCCTAGCATTACTGGCGTTGGCATTGCCGATGGCCGCTTGGGCGGACGGAATCACGATCATCAACGAAGCCGGCACGCTTGCAATCACGTCTGGGGGAATCGGTTTGTCGACGATCAGTTCGAAAGGGTCAGAACTGATTCAATATGGGAGCTACGCGGCCGCCAAGGGACAGTCCCTAGGCAGCGTCAGCTACGCGACAGGCGTTCTGCTGAGTGGCTCCGTTGCGACGGGCGGAACGTTTTCATCTACAGGCTCATCCTTTGACGTCGTCGGCAAAGGCAAATGGGCAAGCAACGTAACGGGGTCGCCATGCGGCGGAGGTTGCGCGCTGTTCACTGGCAGCTTCACTGGTCCGATCACTTGGACTATGACCGGACAGCAAGGCGCGAAGGTGTTCTATACACTAAGCGGCGACATCTCGGGCACACTGTGGAATGGCCGCATGGTGAACGGGACGACGACGCAAGAAATCTACAGCTCGAAGGGACAATTGGCCGCTGGCATCGGACACATCAACATGGGCACCACGCAGCTCGCTGTGCCGGAACCCGGAACTTTGGGTCTTCTCGGAACCGGGTTGATCGGTATCGCTGGAATGTTCCGTCGTAAACTGATCGGTCGATAACCTGGTTTTAGGTTCGCCCAGAACACTCAACTCATGGCCCCGCCCGCAAGGCGGGGCTTTTGATTTTCCAAGCCATCCCAGGCCATAAAAGATCGGCGCGACTGCGTTTACTCTCCGGTTCCCTCCGACGCCGACAACAGCACCTTCCCTTCTTCCCGAGTTACCGCAGTAATGGTCAGGGATGGCTTTGGCGTTGACGTTACGTTAGTCCAAACCTAGAGTCAGGCGCAGGGGGTAGTATGAAGGATATCCATGAGGTTTTGCGCCGCAAGCAGGCGCAGTACACACAGCTGGGGAAACAGATCGAGATGTTGCAACAGGCGGCCGAGAAACTACGCGAAGTCGCTCCCCTGCTCGCCGAAACCGACACCGAGGACGATAGCGCGGTACTGGCGGAAGTCGAAGACGAGAACTCCAATGCCATGGCGGCCAAGGCGAGCGCTCAATCCGCGCCTGCCGCAACCAAGTCCGGGCGCAGCGTAACTCCGCGGTGGCCGTAGAAAGCTGACCGCAGAAGCGCGAGGCGCCATGATATTGCAGACACTCCTGATGTCGAAAGACGACTTGACGGCGGAAACGCTGATTCAGGTTCTGGTGCAGTTTGGGGCGGCCGTGAGCCGCTCGAACACGGCCGATGTCGCGTTGTCGCGCCTCGCGGAGGAGCGTTTCGATCTGGCGATCGTCGACTTCGACGATCGCGACGCCGCCTTGCGGATGCTCGATGGATGCCGGGGTCTCGCCGGTCCCGACCGGAACTCGCCAGTGACCGTTGCGCTGCTGCCTGACGCATCCCAGGTACGCTCTATTCTCGGCGCCGGCGCGCACTTCATCCTGAGCAAGCCGGTGGAGGGCGAGCAGGCGCAAAATACCTTTCGCGCCGCTACGGCGCTGCTGCGCCGCGAAAGGCGGCAATCGGCGCGGATCGCGGTTCAGGCGGCAATTTCACTGCGCATTGATGATGCCACACTCGTGGAGGGCATCCTGCTCGACCTGAGCATGGGTGGCATGGACGTGTTGGCGGCCAAGCCGCTTCCATCGTCGACCGTAGTGCATGCCTCCTTCGAACTCCCCGATTGCACGGGCTCGATTGAAGGGTCGGCTGAGGTGGCGTGGAGCACGGCCAATGGTCAGACCGGCTTCCGCTTTGTGGATATGGAAGCCTCTGCCCGTGAGCGGATGGGAGAGTGGTTGGGGGCCCGCTCTCACGAGGCGCTGCCCGAAGAACAGGAGGAGGTCAGCCCATGCAAACTGACCGACCTTAGCCTGGGCGGCTGCTATGTGCAAACCCAATCGCCCTTTCCTCAGTCTTCCACCGTTGACCTTTGCCTGCGCGCCGCGGGGATGGAGATTCATACCGAAGGACTGGTCAGGATCATGCATCCCGGGCATGGGATGGGGATTGAATTCCCTGCCCGGACCGAGGAGCAGCGCAAGAGCGTCGGCGAGTTCATTGCGTTTTTGACCGGCCAGCCGGGTGCCGACCCGCATTTGGAAACTTCGCCTCGCTCTCTAGTCGCAAACTCTGTCGACCTGAACCAGGCGAGCAGCGCGGAAGCCGACGTGGAGGATCCGCTGCTGGAACTGCTCCGGACCGGTAACACTCTGGAAGAAGAAGAATTTCTCGCCGAACTTCACCGGCAGCGAACTCCGGCGTCCGTCAACCAATAGAATCCAGCGCAGCGCCCCAGAAAAACCGGGAACGGGTCAACACCCCCGTCTTTGGTGTCGGCCCAGGTTCCCGGCTGGTCGGTTTCACTTCGTTGAGCGCAGGCTAACTCTACCGCCCGGTGTTTTGGTTTCCATTCGATTAATTTTCCGGGAATTTTCTTGCATGCAATAGAATTGCCCTTCCTTCGGAACGAGTTGCCTCGTCTCGATGGACGCGGGAGATGCGGCAAGCTGCAACTCCAAAGGAATATAGGGCCATCCATTTGCCAAGAACTTCGATCTCTCGTGCGTTGCTGCTGGCGGGCGCATGTTTCGCAAGCATCATTCCCTTCTTCCAGTGGGGCAATCCGTCAGGACACGATTTCGAGTTCCACCTGAATTCGTGGATGGAGGTGCTAGGACAGTGGAGGGCCGGCATTATCTATCCGCGCTGGGCCGCGATGGCACACTGGGGATACGGCGAGGCTCGTTTCCTGTTTTATCCTCCCGCTTCGTGGACGCTGGGCGCGGCGCTTGGCGCGATTCTGCCGTGGAAGCTAGTTCCGGGGGCGTATTGCTGGATTGCGCTAAGCCTGGCCGCGGCGGCGATGTACCGATTCGGTCGCGAGTGGCTTTCCCCGCGCGACGCATCGTTTGCCGCCATCTTTTATGCGCTGAACCCCTATCATCTCTTGATTATCTATTGGAGAAGCGCATATGCCGAACTGCTTGCGGCAAGCTTGCTGCCGCTTCTGGTGCTTTGCCTGCTGCGGATTTTCTCGCAGGAATCTGAGGCTGGCATTCAACCAACGTTATGGTTGAGTCTTGTCTCGGCGGCAGCGTGGCTCACGAATGTGCCCGCCGCTGTGATGATCCACTACTCAGCAGTCGGGATGGCATTGGTTTTGGCCGCTGACGGCGCGACGGGATCAGTGCACGAAAGACCGTTCGGAGCCAAGCATTGGCGCGGATTGATTCGAACAGGAATGGCGATTCTTCTCGGCGCTGGCCTGGCCTCGTTCTATTTAATTCCCGCCATCTATGAACAGAACTGGATTGACGTCAGCCAGGTGCTGTCGTTTGGAGTGCGGCCGCAAGATAATTTCCTTTTCACCATTCTCGCGGATGCCGACCATAATCGATTCAATTTTCTGGTTTCCACCCTTGCCTTAGTCGAAAGCATCGTTCTCTTTTTCGCGATCGTGTTTTCTCGTCGAGGGCGGGTCGCGGCGATTGATCGAACACGTTGGCTGTTGCTTTCGTCGTGGGGCGCGGGCTCGGCGATCCTCATGCTGCCGGTGAGTAATGTTTTATGGCAGCATTTGCCCAAGCTGCGCTTCGTACAGCTTCCGTTTCGCTGGCTGCTTTGCATGAACGCCGCCTTGGCCCTGCTCATCACCATGGCCACCCGGCGCTGGACTCCGCGCCTGCTGGCGTTTGTTTTTTTGCTGATCGCGCTAATCGCGGCTGGATATCGCTTTCAACGCCCTTGGTGGGATCGGGCTGCAGATATTCGTGAGATGGCAGATGCCATGGCGGACGGCACCGGCTACGAGGGTACCGATGAATATGTTCCAGCGGGAGCCGACGCCTACGAGTTAAATCGGGATCTTCCTCTCATCAGCAATGAAGCGAGAGAGCCGGTGACAGAGAAAATCCTGGAGTGGAAACCAACGGAAAGACACTTCACGGTGCACGCCGCTGATGCGGGGAAATTGGTGGTGCGACTCTTTAGCTATCCGGCATGGAAGGTCGTAGTAAATGGGCAGCCCGCCAGGACCGGGAAGACCGACATCACTGAGCTCATGGTCATTCCGGTTGCTGCTGGAGACAACGACGTGCAGATCCGGTTCAGGTCGACTCTTGATCGCGTTGTTGGAGACTTTGTTTCGCTAATCAGCTTGCTGGTTTTGATTGTTGTCTGGATTATGACCAGACGGCGAAGTCGGGTCGGGAGAATCTAAACTCGATTCATGCATCGCTCAATTCTATTGGCCACTTCGAATGCCGGTAAGCTTCGCGATTTTGCCGGAGCGGCTGCACACTTCGGCATTTCTGTGGCTAACCTGCCAAACTTTTCTTCGCTGCCGGAGGTAATCGAAGATGGTTCCACGTTTGAAGCGAACGCGCGCAAAAAGGCAGAGGCCTACAGTCTCGCCGCTCCGGGTGAAGTGGTTGTAGCCGACGATTCCGGCCTGGAGATTGACGCGCTCGGCGGAGCGCCGGGCGTTTACTCCGCGCGCTATGCTGCTCATGATCCGCAGAGTAATCGTCCGCACGAAGCGAAGCGCAATACCGCTGACGAAGCTAACAACGCGCGTGTGCTGCGCGAGCTTAAGAATATTCCCGAGGACAAGCGCACTGCTCGTTTCGTCTGCGTGCTCGCGGCAGCCCGAGATGGAAAAACTCTGGCAACTTTTCGCGGGGCCGCGGAGGGAATCATTCTCACGGCGCCGCGCGGGCGGAATGGCTTCGGATATGATCCGTTGTTCTTCTTCCCCGCCATTCAAAAAACGTTTGCCGAACTCAGCGCGGAGGAAAAAGCGCGCTACAGCCATCGTGGCGCGGCCTTTCGTGCTTTCCTGGAGTGGTATCGAAAAGCATAAGCGACCACCGATCTTATCCCTCCTTGACTTATCTTCGAACGGAAAACGATAATAGTTAGTTTTCACATTGCGCGGTCGTGAGGAACAGTTCATCGTGGCGTCTACTGCCAGTTCGGTCGCTCCAGTTCCAACTCAAATTTCACCTTCAAAGATAAAGCCGGGGATTGCCCCGTTGCGCGCTGGCCAAGGCATTTCGTTTTGGTTGCGGCGTCTGCATTCGCTCAGCGGCGTCGTGCCCATCGGCGCATTCCTTCTCGAGCACTTCATTTCGAACGCTGAAGCCTTCAAGGGCCCGATCGCCTATGGAAGGCAAGTCGAGTTTCTGAATAGCCTTCCGGGCGTTTTTCTGCTGGAGCTGTTTTTTATCTGGATTCCGATTCTCTATCACGGCCTTTACGGCTTGTATATCTGGTATCAAGGCGACACGAACGTCGTCGCTTATCCTTGGAGCGGCAACTGGCTCTACACGACGCAGCGCTGGACGGGCATCATCGCGCTCGCTTATATGGTGCAGCACACGTATTACTTGCGCTTCACCGGAGTGCACCTGGCAACGCATCCGATGCAATCTTTTGCCAAAGTTCAGGCGGAGTTTCAGAATCCCTGGATGGTCGCATTTTATTGCGTTGGCATCATCGCGGCTTCGTGGCACTTCAGCTATGGCCTGTGGCTTTTTGCCGCGAAGTGGGGCATCACTACCGGAGAACGAGCGCGACACCGTTTCGGTTATATCTGTTTCGCCCTCGCTCTCGGCCTGATTTTACTTGGCGGCGTCAGCATGACTGGATTTTTCAGAACGCCGCAACAGCCTTTGGATTCGAACGCGCTGGAAAATATCGTGATGCGATAGAAATTTTGCAAAGTTTTCCTGGGAAGGGCACGGCGTCCGCCGTTCTACTGCAAGACAAAGTAACGATGCGGGCTTTCGCCACCGGGCGCCCAGCAGATCGGATTTACACAGCATGGCAGCTCCGAAAGTTATCGTAGTAGGCGGAGGCCTCGCCGGCCTCGCCGCTGTTATCAAGATTGCCGAGATGGGCGGCGAGGTTGATCTGTTCTCGATCGTCCCGGTAAAGCGCTCACATTCGGTCTGCGCGCAGGGAGGCATCAACGCCGCCAAGAATCTCAAGGGCGAGGGCGATTCCACCTGGCAGCATTTCGATGACACCATTTATGGCGGCGACTTTCTTGCCAACCAGCCGCCAGTCAAGGCCATGTGCGAGGCGGCCCCGGGTATCATCGATTTGCTCGATCGTATGGGCGTTCCGTTTAATCGCACGCCAGAAGGCCTGCTCGATTTTCGCCGCTTCGGGGGCACGCTCTATAACCGGACCGCGTTCGCCGGAGCGACCACCGGCCAGCAACTTCTTTACGCGCTCGACGAACAGGTTCGCCGCTACGAATCCGAACGCAAGGTGAAGAAGTACGAGCATTGGGAATTTCTCTCGGCCGTGCTGGACGGACAGCGCGTAGCGCGTGGCATCTGCGCCATGGATCTGCGGACGATGGAAGTTCGCACTTTTCCTGCCGACGCGATCATCATCGCCACCGGCGGATGCGGCGCCATCTTCGGTAAGTCCACGAATTCGGTTGTGTGCACGGGATCGGCACAATCTGCGCTCTATCAGCAGGGCGCTTATTACGCGAATGGCGAATTCATTCAGGTCCATCCTACTTGCATCCCCGGAGAAGACAAGCTACGCCTTATGTCGGAGTCGGCGCGCGGCGAGGGCGGACGCGTCTGGGTTCCAAAAACCGCGGGCGACAAGCGGGATCCTAAGTCAATCCCGGAAAAAGAACGCTGGTATTTCCTCGAAGAGTGGTATCCGAAATACGGCAACCTCGTCCCCCGCGACGTGGCCACGCGCGCGATTTTCAAAGTAGTCTTCGAGCTCAACCTTGGCATTGACGGCAAGCCGATGGTCTATCTCGATCTCACCCACATCGACCGCAAGACGCTCGATCGCAAGCTGGAAGGCATTCTTGAAATTTACGAGAAATTTGTCGGCGACGACCCGCGCGATACGCCAATGAAGATTTTCCCGGGCATGCATTACACCATGGGCGGCCTGTGGATCGACTACAAACAAGCCACGAATATTCCCGGCATATTTGCGGCGGGCGAGGCGGAATACCAATACCACGGAGCTAATCGACTGGGCGCGAATTCGCTGGTGTCATGCATCTATGGAGGCTTTGTCTCGGGGCCGAACGCGGTGCAGTATGCGAAAAGTTTGGCAGCCGCCCCCAGCAACGGCCATTTTGAAGCCGAGCGCAAGCGCCAGCAAGAAATCAATGCCGGACTTATGAAGGCCGACGGCAGCGAAAATCCCTTTTTGCTCTGGCGCGAACTGGGCGCGCTGATGACCGAAAACTGCACCGTCATTCGTTACAGCAAAAAGTGTGAGGCAGCGGACGCCAAGCTGGTCGAACTACTGGAGCGCTTTCAGAAGATTAACCTCAGCGACCGCTCGCAGTGGGCGAACACGACGATTGCGTTTGCGCGCCAGCTCTACAACATGCTGCAACTGTCGCGCGTCATAGCGCAGGGAGCCGCAATGCGCGACGAATCTCGCGGCTCGCACTATAAGCCCGATTTCCCCGACCGCGACGACAAGAACTGGATGAAGACAACGAAAGCGACATTTGCACCTGATCTGGATGAGCCGAAGTTTGAGTTTGAGGCGGTGGATGCGAGTTTGATTCCTCCGCGGCCGAGGAAGTATTGACGTGGCGGGACGACTTTACATGTTTGTCATCCTTCGCGAAGCGAAGGACCTGTTCTCTTATGCGCTGACAGGAAAGCAGGTCCTTCGCTTCGCTCAGGATGACAAGGTTTAATTAGGGCTAACAGCCAAATGCCAAACAATAAGTCCGTAATCATCAAGATCAAACGCCAACTCACCCCCGACGCCAAGCCGTCGTGGGAAGATTTCGAAATTCCTTACAAGCCGAACATGAATGTCACCTCGGCGCTGATGGAGATCGCGGCCAATCCGGTGACCCGTGACGGCAGGAAGACCACGCCTGTCACTTACGACTCCAACTGCCTTGAAGAAATCTGCGGGTCCTGCGCCATGCTGATCAATGGACGCGCCCGCATGGCGTGCTCTGCCCTGCTCGACCATTTCGAGCAGCCGATTAAACTTGAGCCGCTTTCGAAATTTCCTGTTGTGCGCGATCTGGCCGTCGATCGCAGCGTGCTCTTTGAGAATCTGAAAAAAGTCAAAGCCTGGGTGCCGGTCGATGGCAGTTACGATCTTGGTCCGGGGCCGCGCGTCACGCAGGAGGCGCAGGAAAAAGCTTATCCGCTATCGAACTGTATTTCCTGTTGCTGCTGCATGGAGGCGTGCCCGCAGTTCAATGAAGACACGGGTTTCGTCGGCGCGGCTACTATTTCGCAGGTGCGATTGTTCAATACGCATCCGACTGGAGCGGCTTTGAAGCGCGAGCGCTTGTCGGCGCTGATGGGGGATGGCGGCATACAGGAGTGCGGCTACGCGCAGAATTGCGTCGAGATTTGCCCGAAGGAAATTCCGCTGACCACCTCGATCGCTGAAGTTGGTGGCCAGGTGATGAAGCAGGCGCTGGGAGATCTGATGCGAAAGTAATGTTCCAAAACAGCGCGTTTCCAAACGCGACACCTAAGATCAATAAGTTACCCTCTGGTAACTATCGATATCTGCCTAAAGTAAGTGGCCTCGGTTAGAAATCACTCACAAAGTTTTTCATCTCTGGTTTACAATTCGAGAGCCTCGGGGAAAGGTGGTATTCCACGGATCCCAGGCTCTTGAGATGCTACATAGAGCATCGCTGCTATCGAAATGACGACAGGGCCAAAAGCGCGCGCTACGCTGCTGATGCCGCCGATCTTGCTCGCGCTGTTTACTTTTTTTGAGCTCATAACGCCGCAATCCGCGTTCGCGCTGCATCGCATTAACCATCCCCGCCGCCATCGTATCCTGCAGGCATTTCGTTTCCGCGGTCTCCGTGGGATGCTCTGGAATCCTCTGTTCCGCCCATCGCACGATTCGCTGGTGCGCCAGAACGAAGAAATCGACCGGCTCGATCTGCCTCGAATTCAAGATGACGACGAACTCGAAGCGCTCAAAGCGTCGGGTGACCTGGTGCCGATCACAGCCAGTGAATCTCTGAAGATCGAGCGCAGCCTCGATCCCTCACGCCGCTATTGCCGTCCGTGGACTCGCGACTTTGTGCAGGACCTTGCCGAAAGTTATTATCACCAATTTCACGCGCAAATTCAGGTGAACTCCGCCGTACGCACGGTCAAGGTACAGAAGAAATTACGCCGCCACAATCGCAACGCGGCGCCAATCGATGGCGATACCGCGTCTTCTCATCTCGCGGGTATCACGATTGACCTGCAGCGCCGCGGCATGACCAAAGAGCAGATGCGATTCGTCGAGCACTATCTCTTTTATCTGAACGCGCTCGGCCTAGTCGAACCCGAAGAGGAGCGGCGCCACTGGTGCTTCCATATCATGGTTTCGGATCGCTACGATGACTGGCGCCAGACGCAGGCATTCTTCCCGGTTGCGCCCGTGGAACGGCCTGTACCTGCGCCAGCCACCGCAATAGCGGCCACCGATGGTGCTCCCGCCACAGTGGTGCCTGCCTCCAACTGACGGCTCCTTACCCTGCGATTTTCGACATAGAGTGAGCGTTAAGTTCTCCGTCCGCTACAATTTCTCCACAATGGTTGTTCTCATGGCCGGCCTTCCGGGAACGGGTAAAACGACGCTTGCGCGCGAACTGACGCGGCGCGCGAACGGCGCGCTGCTCGGTAAGGATGAAATACGCGCCGCGCTTTTCGCTCCAGAAGATATTCAATATTCCGTCGAGCAAGACGATCTGGTGATGGAGGTTATGCTCGACGCCGCACGCTATCTGCTGCAAAGAAATCCGTCGCGCGTCATTTTTCTCGACGGGCGGCCATTTTCGCGCCGCTCTCAGATCGACCGCGTGATTGAATTCGCGCGCGAACTCGCCCAGCCCTGGCAAATTGTTGAGTGCATCTGCTCTGACGAATCCGCTCGCCGACGGCTTGATCTCGCGGCCGGTCTGGCGCACCCGGCGGGCAACCGAACTTACGCACTGTACGAGGAAGTGAAACAGCGATTCGAAGCGATTGTCTATCCGAAAACCACAATCGACACCGACCAACCGTTTGACGAGTGCGTAGAGCAGGCCCTTGCCGCGATCGTTGCTTAACGGAGCACGAGCCTGCCACCGCTTCGTCGCATCGTATAGAATCCTTGCTCATCATGACCAAGTTCACTTTCGCTCTTGCCATTGCGCTCGCCCTCACTGTCTCGGCTGGCGCGCAAACTCCTGTGAGCAAGAAGGCTATGGAGATTCAAAACTCCGCTATCGTCATCGACACGCACGCCGATACGCCGCAGCGCTTTCTCGACGAAAACTATGACATTGGATCAACCGATCCGGAAGACCACGGCCATATCAGCCTCGATAAAGCCAAGGCCGGCAATCTGGGAGCGGAGTTTTTCTCCATCTGGGTTGAGCCGGAAACAAATCAGGGCCACTTCGCCCACCACACGCTCGATCTCATTGATTCGGTGTATGAGCAAGCGGCTCGCCATCCCGATCGCATGATGATGGCCTTCAGCGTCGCCGACATTGAACGCGCGCACCGCGGGCATAAGCTGGCCGCTTTGCTTGGAATTGAAGGCGGGCACTCCATCGAAAACGATATACGCCTGCTGCGCGATTATTACCGGCTCGGCGTTCGCTACATGACTTTGAGTTGGTCGAACACCAACGAATTTGCAGATTCTTCCGGCGATATCAATAATCCCAAGATCGAACATCACAACGGACTCAGCGAGGGCGGCAAGCAGATCGTTCTCGAAATGAATCGCCTGGGCATGCTGGTCGACATTTCTCACGTCGCTGACAAGACTTTTTATGACGCCATCGCCATCAGCAAAGCGCCGGTAATCGCCTCGCATTCCTCCGCTCGCGCGCTCACGAACCATCCGCGCAACATGACCGATGACATGCTTCGCGCCGTCGCCAAGAACGGCGGCGTCGTCCAGGTCAACTTCTATAGCGCTTTTGTCGACGAGAACTTTCGCAAAGCCGCCGAAGCCCAGGCGAAAGATCGCGATGCCGCGACCAAGGCCGATGCCGAGCAACTCAGAGCCGCCGGCAAAACCGTCACCTATCTTGACTCCGACCGCATCGAGCGCGAGTGGTACGCGAAGATCCCGCGTCCGCCGCTCGGTTCGCTGATCGATCACATCGACCACATCGCCAAGGTCGCAGGCGTTGACCATGTCGGCCTGGGATCGGACTTCGATGGAGTCAGCGGAGCGACTCCCGAAGGCATCGACTCGGCTGCCGATCTACCTAGAATCACCCAGGCGCTGCTCGACCGTGGCTACAGCGCGAGCGATATCCGCAAGATTCTCGGCGGAAACCTGCTGCGCGTCTTTAGCGAGTCCGAGCGGGTGAGCCGTGAAATGCAGGCTAGAACCAATTAGCCACATAGGTTCTCCCTGCTGATCCTTCGTGAACCTTGGTGCCCTTTGTGGTTGACGAATTTGGCGCGCCGCAAGCCGTTGGCGAACGCGCACTCGCCAATCCCTGTCGTACAATTAACGTTTGCCAAAATACATACAGGAGCATCCATGCGAACTCTGCTGCAGACGCTTGTCCTGATTGTTTCCACTTCGCTGCTTGGCGCGGCACAAACAGCTTCCACTCCACAGACTAAGACCTCGCCGCCGGTCAGCAAGCCCGCAAGCACCGAGCCTACGGCTATTATCCACACTACCGCTGGTGATCTGCATTGCACGCTTTTTCCTAAAATCGCGCCGATTGGAGTCGAGAATTTCATCGGTCTGGCCGCTGGCACCAAAGACTGGACCAGCCCGACCTCGCAGGCCAAGAAGCACGGTGTGGCGCTTTATGACGGCACCATCTTTCATCGCGTGATTCCGGAGTTCATGATTCAGGGCGGTGATCCGAAAGGCGATGGCACAGGCGATCCCGGCTATAAATTCAAGAATGAGACTTCGCCAGGGGTTACCTTTGACCGGCCCGGCCGCCTCGCCTATGCCAACTCCGGACCGGACACCAACGGCTCACAGTTTTTCATCACCGAAGTTCCCTATCCCAGCCTGAATGGCGGCTATACCATCTTCGGCCAGTGTGATGATGCGGCGGTCGAACTAGTTAAGCAGATCGCGCGCATGGCCAGCGACCCGAGGAACAACCGCCCGCTACGCCCGATCAAGATCACGCACATCGAAATCCATCGCGCTGGTGCAACCACCGCCCATAAGGCCACGGCTAAGCCATCCGCCGGCACGCAGAAGCCGATGTAGTCGAGGCGAGACTGGCCTCGTCCCGATAGTTAGAAGAAAAATTCGATAGTTCGAGGAGACTATGACGCGCACACCCGGAACTTATGCCGTGTTCGAAACCAGCGAGGGGAACATTGTTTGCCGCCTGTTTGAAAAAGACGCCCCGAAAACTGTCGCTAACTTTGTTGAGCTCAGCGAAGGCAAGCGCGAATGGACGCATCCGACCACTCGCAAGAAGGTTAAAGATCCGCTCTACCACGGGACTATTTTTCATCGCGTGATTCCCGACTTCATGATTCAAGGGGGCGACCCGATGGGCACGGGATTTGGCGGTCCCGGCTATCAGTTTGAAGACGAAACGAAAGGTTCGCCTCACCGCTTCGACAAGGCGGGAAAGCTGGCCATGGCGAATGCCGGACCGAACACGAACGGCTCGCAATTTTTCATCACTGTCGCCAATACCGACTGGCTTTCCGGCAAGCACACGATTTTTGGCGAGGTGGTCGAGGGCTACGACGTCGCGGAAAAAATCTCCAAGGTCGCCAAGAATCGCCAGGATCGTCCGAATAAGGACGTCGTGGTGAAATCGGTCAAAATCGAGCGCGTATAGCGGCCCACTTGTCACGCCGGTAGATCGCCAGCCACTGTGATCGTGGTCACATTCTCTCGTGATGGCTGGCCTTCCTTGGCTGCACTCGCTATTCTTTATAATGTTCCGGTCTTTCCGAGAGCTTCTGGAGGCAGTCTGATGGCATCGTACAACGGTGTTCCGCTACCACCCAACGGGCAAAAGATTGAATATAACGACGGCAAATATAGCGTTCCCGACCACCCCATCGTTCCCTACATTGAAGGAGACGGTACCGGGCGCGACATTTGGAAGGCTTCGGTTCGCGTTTTTGATGCGGCGGTCGAGCGCGCCTATCAGGGAAAACGCTCCGTCGCGTGGTACGAGGTTTTTGCCGGCGAGAAGGCTAAGGCACGTTTTCAGAACTGGCTTCCCGACGATACAGTAACCGCCATCCGCGAACTTCGCGTGGCCATCAAAGGGCCGCTGACTACGCCCGTTGGAGGCGGCATCCGCTCGCTCAACGTCGCGCTGCGCCAGATTCTCGATCTCTATGGCTGCGTTCGCCCGGTGAAGTATTACACCGGCGTGCCCTCGCCCGTGAAGCATCCTGAGCGCATGAACATTGTTATCTTCCGCGAGAATACCGAAGACGTTTATATGGGCATCGAGTGGGAAGAGGGCACGGCCGATGCCGCGCGGCTGATTGAGTTCCTCAACAAAGACATGTTGAAGAACGGAAAAAAGCAAATTCGCCTCGATTCCGGCGTCGGCATCAAGCCGATCTCGATCACAGGCACCAAGCGCCTGGTGCGCATGGCGATCAAACACGCTCTCGAAAACAAAAACAAATCTGTGACGCTCGTACACAAGGGCAACATTCAGAAATTCACCGAGGGCGCGTTCCGCAAGTGGGGATACGAACTCGCTACTGAAGAGTTCCGCGAACAAGTTGTGACCGAACGCGAGAGCTGGATTATCGACAACAAGGACAAGAAACCCGCCCTCACCATTGAAGAGAACGCCAGCCTCATTGAGCCGGGCCTCGAGTTTGCCAGCGACGATTTCCGCCGCGATCTCTACAAGGAAGTGAAAGATTGTCTCGATTCGATCTATGCGACGCACGGCAAGGGCGCGTGGAAGAAAAAGCTGATGATCAACGATCGCATTGCCGATTCCATCTTCCAGCAGATTGTGACGCGCGCCGATGAATACAGCGTGCTGGCCACGCCCAATCTCAATGGCGATTACATTTCCGACGCTTGCGCCGCGCAGGTTGGCGGGCTCGGCATCGCTCCGGGAGCGAATATCGGCGACGGCTATGCCATCTTCGAAGCGACGCATGGGACCGCTCCGAAGTATGCGGATAAAGATGTGATCAATCCCGGCTCTGTGATTCTTTCGGGCGTCATGATGTTTCGTTTCCTGGGTTGGGGCGAAGCTGCTGACTTGATTGAGCAAAGCCTGGAGCGCACCATCGAACAGAAAAAAGTCACGTATGATTTCGAGCGCCTGATGGAAGGCGCCACGAAAGTCAAAACCAGCGAATTTGCCGACTGCGTGATCGAAAACATGCGGGTAGCAGTCGCTGCGGACTAGGAAACTCTCGATCTCCTTCGCGTGCCTTAGTGTCCTTCGTGGTTAACGCGTTTTGACAAGAAAGGAAATTCATGCGCAATAAAGTAACGATTGTCGGCTCGGGAAACGTGGGCGCAACGGCCGCTCATTGGATTGCTTCGAAGGAACTGGCTGACGTTGTCCTGATCGACATTATTGAAGGCGTTCCACAGGGCAAAGGCCTCGACCTGCTCGAAGCCATGCCGATCGAGAAGCGCGACTCTGCGATTCTCGGCACCAACGACTATGCTGATACGGCGAAATCCGACATTGTCGTCATCACCGCCGGAATCCCCCGCAAGCCCGGCATGAGCCGCGATGATCTGCTGAATACCAACCACAAAATCATGAACGATGTGGTCGGCAAGATCGT